>PPYF01000034.1_pt1 | contig 93489 bp, 91 predicted proteins | sample 1559871 | NCBI WGS metagenome assembly PPYF01 (sample SAMN08240021, study PRJNA423297) | Human gut metagenome, whole genome shotgun sequencing project.
AGATCATTCAAATGCGATAAATCGCAAATGAATGATCTTAAAAATTGAGTCGATAATTTGTCAATGTCTTAACTTAATGACATTGCTTGCAGGAGTAAGGCTCTTTTTTTCATGCACACCTTTACCCCCTCTTTTTTTACCTACTCGTGGGAAAATAATTTTCCTTCGTAATACCGTCGCGAATTGTAACGGTATTCCTGTTCTCTTTGAGATCAACTTTTCCGAACTTCTATTCCCGTTCTACATGACTATTTCAACTTCCGCTAATGCTATTTGTAAAGGTTGAACTCTTACCCTGAAGCAGGGTAGAGGTTCTGTCCAATTTTGGACATATCTTTTAACTGCGCAATTTTAGGGATGCACCCAATAATGAAGACTTACTTCTTGATAGTGATTTTTTTAAGAAGCTTAATCTTGGAACTGATATCTTCATCTTGAAGCTGTCTGCTGACGTAATCATCTAAGGCTTTGTTCACCAACTCATTGACACTTGTTCCATAAATGGTGGCAAGTGTCTTTAAGTAATCATCAGTCTTACTTTTGATTAAAATGGTGCGGTGCTTGTCTTTGGTTGCGTTTTGAGATGAACGTTGTGCGGTTGAGTTCGTTTCTTTAGTTCTGCGATTGCCTGCTTTGGTGATAGGCTTCTTGCTTTGAACTGTATTCAATAAACTGTCTGCGGGTGATACTTGTTCTAATGATCCTACTTTAATTTCTTTAGTCATACTTATTTCTCCTTAGTTAAAAATTCATTTATGAATGCTTCAATATCTTCCGTAACTTTACCCCGCGGTTCGTATTCAAAAATTGATTGAAAATTGTTTTGGGCTTCCTTCACCGCGATGGCTTCTCTTATTTTTGATTCAAAAACGGTTGTATGAAGTTCTAATGCCATCTCTTCCAATGCTGAAGTTATGGCTTTGGTGAACACTGTTCTTGAGTTATATCTGCCTGCGTTGGTACTACTACAGATTGAGATGCGGTTAGTGCGTTCAATACTGCCATATTCAATGAAGGTGGTGTATCAATCACTACATAATCATAAGTACCCATTAAATCCTTCATGTTGTCTTCCAAAATAAATTGCGGATCTAACTTTCCTGTTAACAATACGTCAAGTTGAGCTAATTCTGGACTGGCGGGAGCAAGATCAATATCATCGTTAACCTTCACAATAATATCCTTTAAGCTAATCTTTTCAGTTAAAACTTGAAAAGTAGTTTCATCTTGCCGATAAGGAACATGGAATGAAAAGCTAGCATCTGCTTGTTGGTCAAGATCAATTAATAAGACCTTTTTTCCTTTGCGTGCTAATCCATAGGTTAAATATAAGGCGGTTGACGTTTTTCCAGTTCCACCCTTTTGATTGGTTATAGTCACAACTTTCATGATTTACTCCTAACTAAAAATAGCCTTGTCAACTTGACTGGATGCGGGGTTCTTGCTTGCATCAATGTTGTGCGCATAGATTTCTGTTGTTTGCATATTCTTGTGTCTTAGCAATTCCTGCGTCTGCTGAAGCGTTGCTCCCTTAAGAAGGCTAAGAGTTGCCGCGGTGTGTCGTGTTGAGTGAGCCGTTAGCTTTGGGCTGTTAAACCCTGCCGATATAAATGCGTGCTTCACTATGCCACTAATTGAGCGCGTGGTTAATCTCTTCCCTGCGTTGTTATTACTGGTACTGGCGAATAATGGTTGCTTCAGGTCTGATGCCTTACGTTCGCTGAGATACGCTCTTAAAGCTTCTTCAACATGTTCTGGCATTCTCACCACCGCATCTTTTTCAATATGACCCTTACCTTGAACATAGAGGACGGTTGCATCCCCACTGGTGCGGATATCTTCAATATTAGCCCTGCTTACTTCAATAGTTCTCAATCCCATTGTTAGCATCAAGGCAAGCATTGCATAATTCCATTTACCAATAAGTGTGGATTGGTCGATATCTTGAAGCACCTTCTTAGCTTGTTTGCTTGTAAGATAATCCTTCTTGAAGTTCTTACCAATCTTTGCGCCTTTTACATATCGCGCAATATTAGGATATAATTGTTCTTCTTCAGTCCACTCAAAGAAGCGTTTAACCGCGACTATATAATTCTGGATTGTGGTCGGTTTCTTGCCACTTGCCTTTAAAAATTTTCTGTACTGTCTTACAGTGTCGGGATCTGGATGCGTGATTCCTTTTTCCTTCATGTAGATAAACCACTGCTTCAAAGATCGCCCTGTCATGTCAGCCCACTGCTTGGACCACAAGTTTGCTGACGGCGTTGAATTGACTGAATACTCCCGCGGTATGAGCAGCTTAGGCCTGCCAGGCGACCTGTCCAGCAAGTCCCGCTTCGTCCGCTGCGTCTTCACCAAGTAGTACAACAGCCTCTGCGACAAGGATGAAATCAGCTCAGTCAACCAGTTCTTCAAGATCCTGGGCTCAGTTGAACAAGTCAAGGGCCTGTGTGAAGTTACCCCGGGTGAATACGAGTACACTATCTACTCATCCTGCATGAACCAGAAAAAGGGGATCTACTACTACACCACTTATGGCAACCCGGAGGTTCACGCCGTTGACATGCACAAGACTGACCTGGACGGCAAGGAACTGACCAGCTACAAGCTGCAAAAGGACCTGCAATTCCACTTCGATAACTAGTACAATAACAGAAATTAGCCAATACACAGCAAAACCAGTCCACTGTAATCAGTGAACTGGTTTTCTTTTGCCATTTTTGCTTTATTTGTTAGTACCATCTGCTCCTACTGGCAGGGCCGGGAAAATAACCGTGAAGGTTGACCCCTTGCCTAATTCGCTTTCCAGGCGGATGGTCCCGTGGCACTGCTGAACAGCATGCTTGACAATGGACAGGCCCAGACCAGTGCCCCCGGTCTTGCGGCTGTGGCTCTTGTCCACCCGGTAGAAGCGTTCAAAAATCCGGTTCCGGGCTTCCTGGGGAATCCCAATCCCAGTGTCTGCTACCTGCAGGATCGCCTGGCCCCGGTGCTCCTTGACCGTAATCTTGGTCTTGCCCTTTTCCTTGTTGTAGCGGATGCTGTTGTCAATCAAGTTGTAGGCAATTTCATAAACCAGGCGGAAGTTGGCCAGGATCATGGTGTCTGACAAATTGGTCTCCAGCTTGATTCCATGCCGGTCAGCCGAACCCTGCAAGGCTTCCAAGGCCTCAGTCACCGGACTCTTCAAGTTCAGCTTGATTTCTTCAAAGCGCTGGTTTTCATCCAAGTGGGACAAACGGATGATATCGTCAATCAAGGTCAAAAGCTGGGCGGAAGATTCATGGATCTTCTTGTAAAAGCCATCCCGGTCTTCGTCTTTGACCAGGTGGTTTTCCAAAAGCTCAGCTGACCCCATGATGGACTGCAGAGGCGTCTTAAGTTCATGCGACACATTGGCCGTGAATTCCCGCCGGACCTGCTCTTCATGGTATTCTTCCGTCACGTCAACCACCAAGATCGAAGTCCCCTTCAAAATCTTGCGGCTGGTAATCGGGCTGGCACTGATTTGAATATTGCGGCCGTTTCTTTCCACAATCCCCTCAGTATGAGCCAAGCGGCTGTTTTTATCGATGATTTCCTTAACATCGTCTGGCAAGGGGTCAGTGTCATGCAGGCCTAAAAGTGAAACTACAGCCGGGTTAGACAAAAGAATCCGGTCATCCAGGTCAATCAAGATCAAGCCTTCTTGCATGGCATCTGTTACCGTCTTTAATTCCTTTTCCCGGTGGTGCAGCTGCTCCATTTGGTCAGCGATCTGCTTGTTCTGGCTGTCCAGCCTGGTCAAGAGCGGCTTGATTTCATCATAAGCCTTGCTTTCCAGGGGCTTGTCCAAGTCCATTTCATTCAGCGGCTTGACGATCGTTTGCGAGAGCGTCTTGGCCAGGAACCAGGACACTAAAACCGCAAAAATCATGATCAGCAAAAGCGGCGACAAGAGCCTGAGCAGCATTCGCCAGAAGGAGTTTCTGGTGATCGCGACGCGGATGACCCCGCCGTTATTGAGCCGTTCAGCGTAGTACATGGTCACGGTCGACAAGGTCGTGCTGTAGCGCTCGCTGGTCCCCGTCCCCTTCTTCATGGCTTCGGCGACTTCCTCGCGGCGGGCATGGTTGTCCATCTTTTTGGGATTCTCTTCATTGTCGTAGAGAACCTTGCCCTTGGAATTGATCCAAGTAATCCGGTAGTTCTCCCCTTTTAAGTTCTTGAGGTACTTCTTGCCGCTGGTATTTACCCCGCTGGCCGCCAGGTCAGCCTGGGAAGCCAGGGCAGACATTTCTGTATGGTCGAAGTCAATGCTCAAGACAATCGTGCTTAAGAGTACGGCAAAGAAGAGAACCAGAGAAGTCAGTAAAAAACTTGCCCGAAATATCTTCTTAAGCATTAGTCTGCTTCATGGTAGCGATAACCGACCCCGCGCAGCGTTTCGATATACTTACCAGCCTCACCCAACTTCTGTCTCAAGGTTCTCACGTGAACGTCTACCGTGCGCGTTTCCACGTAAAAACCAGTCTCCCAGATCTGATCCATGATTTCTTCCCGGGAAAATACAGTTCCCGGATGAGTAATCAAGAGCTTTAGGAGTCCGTATTCTTTCAAAGTCAAATCGACCTGACGGCCGTTTTCGAAAACTTCATGGCGCTTTAAGAGAATCTTGATCCCGTCTTTTTCGATCTTGTCCTCCTTTTTGCGGTTGGTCCGGCGCAAAACAGCCTTGACCCGGGAAACCATTTCCATCATCCCAAATGGCTTGGTTAAGTAGTCATCCGCCCCGGAATCCAGGTTCTTGACCTTGTCATATTCTGCCGTCTTAGCACTGGCGATAATCACCGGCAAGTCCTCGGTCGCGGAAGTATACTTGAGCTGGTGGAGAATTTCGCTGCCGTCTTCATCAGGCAGCATCAAGTCCAAAATCACTAAATCCGGCCGGTTATTGTCCAGGACCTTGAAAAAAGAATGTCCGTCTTCAAAGCCGCGGACCTTGAAGTTCATTGCTTCCAGCGTGTACATTTCGATTTTGCGGATGCTTTCGTCGTCTTCCACGCACCAAATTTCAGTCATAAAAAATCCCCTTAGCCTTTCTTAAACTTAATTATAGTTTACGACCATAATCATTTACAAGAGTGTTAAGGGGTATTTCATGGGATTATCTGCCAGTCTTGCCGGTAGTTACAAATAAGGACCATTTAGCAATATTGACGGCGTGATCGCCGATTTTTTCAAAGTACTTCGCGACCATCATCAAATTGATCAAATATTCCGGATTACCATCCTTGTTAAAGTTATCGATCAAAAATGCCTTCGCTTTGCCAAAGCCTTCGTCGACCTGATCATCGCGGTCGATTACGGCTTTGGCCAGTTCTACATTCTGGTTGGCCAAAGCTGTTACCGCGTCGTTGACCATACAAGTAGCAATTTGGGACATGCTCTTCAGGTTCAGCATGTCATTTGCGTCTGAGAGGTGTTCTTTAAGGATCAGTTCGGCAATGTCCGCGCCAATTTCACCGATTCTTTCAAGGTCGTAGACCGCCTTCAAAGATGCACTGATTATCCGCAAGTCAGTGGCAACCGGCTGCTGCTCCATCAAAAGGCGCAGGCAGGTTTCTTCAATGTCACGCTCTGCCTTGTGAATCCGGTGGTGCAGGTTAATCGTGTCCTCTGCTTTATGGTAGTTGCCCGTAAACAGGGCGTCGGTTGATTCAGAAATGCTTTCCTTGCACAGCTGGCCAATTTCTTCCATTGCTTCATGCAAGTGATCCAGTTCTTTGTCAAATCTTGTTCTCATTTTTAGCCTCCTATAGCCTTAACCGAACCGGCCGGTAATGTATTTTTCAGTTCTTTCATCCTTCGGCATGGAGAAGAGCTGGTCAGTTTCACCGAATTCAACCAGGTCACCCAAGAGGAAGAAGCCAGTCTTGTCAGAGATCCGCACGGCTTGCTGCATGTTGTGCGTAACGATAACGATCGTATAGTTCTTCTTCAGTTCCAAAGCTAATTCTTCAATTTTAGAGGTTGAAATCGGGTCCAGGGCACTGGTCGGTTCGTCCATCAGCAATACTTCCGGCTTGACAGCCAGGGCCCGGGCGATGCAGAGCCTTTGCTGCTGACCGCCGGACAGGCCCAAGGCTGATTTCTTCAGCCGGTCCTTCAAGTCGTCCCAGATAGCTGCTTGCTTGAGGGAAGTCTCCACGATTTCGTCTAGTTCCTTCTTCTCAGTAATCCCGTGAATCCGCGGGCCGTAGGCAACATTGTCGTAAACGCTCATCGGGAACGGGTTTGGTCTTTGAAAGACCATGCCGACTCTTTGCCGCAGGACGGTCACATCCAGGTCACCGTTATAGATGTCAGTGCCGTCCAGCTTGATCGAGCCATCAATCCGGCAGCCTTCAACCAGGTCGTTCATTCTGTTAAGTGATCGCAAAAGAGATGATTTCCCGCAGCCTGACGGGCCGATGAAGGCAGTGATTTCGTTCTTTTGGATGTGCACATTGATATCATGCAAGGCATGAAAATCACTGTAGTACAGGTTCAGCTTTTTAATTGTAATTTTGTCTTCCATCATTAATTTCCTCCGTTATTGCGCTTGCGCATTCTGTCAGAGATACGGCGCGTAACCAAAGTGAAGAGCAGGGCCAAAACGACCAGGACTGCTGATGTAAAGTTGGCAATCTGAGTGGCTGACGGGTTCAAGGCCCCTTCAGTTCTCATGGCCCAGATGTGCAGGGCCATGGTTTCACCGCTTCGGAACGGGTTCAGGGGTGAACTTGGTGAGATAACCTTCCAGAAGTTCTGCCAGTTGATGTAAGTTGACTGGCCGGAAGTATACAAAAGCGCAGCGGCTTCACCGAAGCCACGCCCAGCAGCCATGATTACCCCGGTCAAGATCTGCGGCATGGCCGCCGGAATCAAGACCTTGCGGATGGTTTCTGACTTGGTCGCGCCCAGGCTCAGGGAACCTTCCTTGTATTCCACCGGCAAGGACCGGATGGCGTTGTTGGTTTCAGTAGTTATCAGAGGAATAGAAAGAATTGAAATCGTCAAGGCACCGGCCAAGATATTCCAGGACATCCCGGTCCACATGATGAAGGCCAAGTAGCCAAACAAGCCGATAACGATAGATGGCAGGGATGACAAGGATTCGATACTGATTTCAAATATTGTCAGGAACTTGCCTTCCTTGGCATATTCAGCCAGGTAAACCCCGGCCCCGATGCCGATTGGCACTGAGACCAGTAGTGAGAGGAAAACTAAGTAAATAGTGTTGAAAAACTGGTTGAAAATCCCGTTGCCGGCTGCTCCCAAGAAGTCCCACTGGAAGCCTTTCAAGCCGTCAAAGATGATTGTCAGCATTAAGTAGAGCAGGAAGGCCAGCATAATCCAGCCGATGGCGTAGAAGATTCCCGTCATCAGCCGGTCTTTTATTTTAGCACGGCTCATATTTATTTTTCCTTCTTTCCATTGTCAAGCTTGTGAATCAATATAATCAAAACGATTGAGATGACGAAGAGCAAGAGGGCCATTGACCACAAAGCCAGATTGTATTCCCCGCCCTGGGCCGTGTTACCCATGTCAGCGGCAATTTCACTGGTCAGGGTGCTGGTTGGTGACAAGAGACTGGTCGCGAAGGACCGGGTCATACCGATAACCATGGCTACGGCTAAAGCTTCACCGATGGCCCGGGCCAGACCCAAGATCACCCCGGTCAAGATACCGCCGGAAGCGGCTGGCAAAACAACCTTGCCGATGACTTGCCAGCGGGTCGCCCCTAAACCGTAAGCCCCTTCTCTGTAGCTATTCGGGACTGACTTGATGGCGTCAGCGGCGACAGTAGTGATCGTTGGGAAAATCATGAGGGCCAGAACAATTGAGGCGGCCAGGACTGAGAAACCGCCCATCTTTGGGTGGAAGGCGTTTCTGATTATAGGAACCAACTTGGTCAAGCCAAACCAGCCGTAAACAACGGATGGAATGCTGACGTAGATTTCGGTTGCCGGCCGGAAGAACTTTTCACCGATTTTTGGTGAAATTTCCGTCATGAAAACGGCTGAGCCGATCGCGAACGGCAGGCAGATGAGCAAACCCAGCAAGCAGGTTTCCAGGGAACCAACGATGTAAATGGCAGCCCCAACTTTTCCCCCGAACATGCCGGTCTTGTCAAGCGGTGCCCAGTCACTGGTAAACAGGAACTCCCAAACGCTGTGGTGCGCCTTAAGGAAGGTCTGGCTGCCTTGGTAGAGCAGGAAGGCCCCCATCAAAAGGGTCAAAGCAACGATCAAGAGGCCGCAGGCGATGTAGACCGCGCGCCAGCGCTTGTCTTTGGCAATTGCTTTTTGAACTACTTTGTCCATAATGCTTTATTTCTCCTTCTTACTTATTAGCATGGGTGGCTTTAGCGGCAGCCAGCAGTTTGGAGGCTACGCCGTAGCCCATGGCTTCGATCTTCTTGCTATATTCCTTGCTGAGCATCTGCTGCAAGAATGCCTTGGTAGCACCCTTTGGCTGCCCCTTAGTGTACATGTGCTCATAGCTCCAAACTGTATACTTGCCATTATAGACATTCTTCAGGGTTGGCTTAACACCGTTGATTGACACGATGCCGACTTGCGGGTCACCAGTCAAGTAGGACAGGGAAACGTAGCCGATTGAGCCGGAAACACTTTGGATCATTTGAACCAAAGTACCTGAGTTGTCAGTTTCCAGAGACTGGTTTGACTGGCTAGCGTGCTTCTTCAAAGCGTATTGCTCAAAAGTTGCCCGGGTACCTGATGAAGATGGTCTGGAAACCAGGACGATCTGGCAGTCATTGCCGCCAACCTGCTTCCAGTTGGTCACCTTGCCGGTGAAAACTTTGATCAACTGTTCAGTGGTCAGGCTCTTGACCCCAGCATCCTTGTTGATGATCGGGGCGATGGCGGTAATGGCCACTTGGTGGTCAACTAGCTTGCTGGCTGACTTCTTGTCTAGCTTTTCATCCGCGAACAAGTCTGAGTCCCCGATGTCGATGGTGCCGTCAGAAACCTGCTTCAGGCCTTGGCCTGACCCACCTCCGTTAGTGTTGATGACACTGTCCGGGTTCTTGTCCATGAAAGTCTTGGCCGCGCTCTGCGCTAAAGGCAGAAGGGCAGATGACCCGGCGATGTTAACTGTCCCGGAAACTCCCTTGGTATCGGCTACGCAGCTGCCGATGACGCAGCCGGTGACGATTGCCAGCAAAACAAGTGCAACGATGGTGACTTTGTTTTTTTTGCGTGACATGTTAATTCCTCCTTGAATTCTTACTGATTCAACCTTAATGGAGGAAAGTTAAATGCATTCAGTGATGATTGTTAAATCAATGTAAAATGCTTAATTTTGTTTAAGCCAAGCCGCTTTCTTAACAGAATTACAAAGTTTTCGCAAGGCTCCCCTTTACTTTTTCAGTTTATTTTGCTTAATTTATCCGTTTTTTACATTTGTAAAATATAGAGCTTTCACTCTTTGCACCTTTTACATATCGCGCAATATTAGGATATAATTGTTCTTCTTCAGTCCACTCAAAGAAGCGTTTAACCGCCACAACGTAATTTGGAATTGTGGTTGGTTTCTTGCCACTTGCCTTTAAAAATTCTCTGTACTGTCTTACAGTGTCGGGATCTGGATGCGTGATTCCTTTTTCCTTCATGTAGATAAACCACTGCTTCAAAGATTATGACTTCAAAAACGGGCTTCTAAGCTTAATATACTTGTTATATGTTCAATTATCCATAATTGTTAAAAAAGCTCTGAAAAGCGAATTTATCATGCATTATGGACTTGCACCGCTCCTTATGCTGAATACCTTCCAATGTTGTTGGGTAGGGGGATGCAGCACCAATATCAACCAAATAAAAAGGGGCTAGCTCTGAAGCTAACCTCATTCATTAAACATTAAAAGTAAATTTATAAATAAGTCATACTTGGGTTTTTATCGCTATGGTTTGGGTTTAAACACGTGAAATTGTGCTTTATATTAATACCATGCATCTGCAAATATTGACCAAGCAGAGCTTTTTATCTGTCCTGCGATCTATTATTATTGTTTTGGATATTCATTTTATGTATACCTCCATTTTTATAAATTGATTGAGTGGTAACTGGTCAGAGTTGCTGCTCTTTTTATTTTGCCAATAAGGTGGTAGAAGCTGTACTTCGTACTAACAATATTAACGAACATACTTAGAATATAGGGTTACGGGCAATGTCATTAAGTTAAGGAATTGACTTTTTTACCTAAAATTGACTTGATTAGTGGGCGTTTATTTACTTTGAAAGTCTATCCTAAAACTTGACAGGAGGGATTAATTTGAGCGAAGAGAATCAAAAGAAGCTGTTTGGCATCTCAGCGATTATTTGCATTATTTTATTAACGATTGCCTATTTTGGTGATTTAGCCATCAGCAATACCTTAATTAATTATCACAGCTGGGTAGGGACGTTTTGTCAGACTTTTGGCGAGTTTCCGGTTTATCTTATTTTTGCCTTATGTGGACAGATTACGATGACTTATGCCTGGAAAGGCGACTGTGAAAAGCTGCTGGCAGGACCGTTGTTTGTTGGCGGGCTTGCACTGTCGCTTTGGCAGAGCAAGAAGTATGTCAATGAATTCTTGGGCTATCTGTATTCGGCACAAACTAACCTTAAAAACGGTAAGGCGATAGCAATGGCCAACAGCGACTCAGTAAAGGGCGGTTATGCAGGCTCAATGATTATAATGGTCTGGCTGCTGTTTTTCGTTATATTTACGCTGTTGGTACAATGGTGGCTGAAAAACAAAACGACTAAACAGCTGACTCGCTATATGAAAATTGCGATTTTGGCGTCATTGACGGTTTGGTTTGCATTGGAAGTTAATCTGACCTTAAAAGACCTGTGGGGACGCTATCGCCCATATGAACTCACGAGCGGCAATCATGAATTTACCAATTGGCTGACGATCAATGGCGTTAATGGGCATAAGTCAATTCCATCCGGGCATGCGATGGCGGCAACGTTATGCATCGTTTTTTCATGGTTCGTTTCCAACAATAAGCGTAAGATCTTTTTCATTGGTGGCATCGTTTATGGTGTCGTGATCGCTATAAGTCGAGTAATCGTGGGCGCACATTTCCTTTCGGACGTTACGTTCTCGTTTTTCCTGACCGCACTGATCATCTTTATCATGAATGGTCTTGGTAAAAAGCTAATTGAAGATTTTTAAAAATCAGGGCTGTGACCATCGAAAGGTGACCACAGCTTTTATTTATGTGTTAAAAGTCATGAGAATACGCCACCTTTGATAAAATTTCTAATCAAAGATAGCGTAAAACGGTTTCAAAAATTAAGCAAAAAAAACACTCGTCAAATTCTGATGAGTGTTCTAAAACGTTCTCCGTTCAGAGTCAATGTCTTAACTTAATGACATTGGTTAAAACATTATCCCTTGCAGTTATGGGTGGCCAGGGGATCGAACCCTGGACCCACGGATTAAGAGTCCGTTGCTCTGCCAGCTGAGCTAGCCACCCATATATTGAATCAATCAACAGATACTATTATGCAATTAATCAAATAAAAATGCAAGACTTTTTTAAAATTTTCTTTGATTTTTTTGGCTAATGTTACAAAATTCAGTATAATGTAAGAGCAAAGGAGGCATTCTCGATGCCAAAAAAAATTCTCGTCGTCGACGATGAAAAGCCTATTTCCGATATTATCAAATTTAATTTAACTAAGGAAGGCTTTGACGTCGACACTGCCTATGATGGCGAAGAAGCTGTTAAAAAAGTTGACGAATACGACCCAGATCTAATGATCTTGGATTTAATGTTGCCAAAAAAGGATGGACTAGAGGTTGCTCGTGAAGTCCGTCAAACGCATGATATGCCAATTATTATGGTAACTGCAAAAGATACTGAAATCGATAAAGTTTTAGGACTCGAAATGGGTGCGGATGATTACGTAACTAAACCATTTTCTAACCGTGAATTAGTTGCTCGGGTTAAGGCTAACTTACGTCGCCGTGATATTGTTAAAAAAGCAGAAGCTGCAAATCAAGAAGAACCCGATAAGAATATTAAGATCGGTAATTTGGTTATCATGCCTGATGCCTATATCGTAGAAAAGAATGGTAAGAAGATTGAACTTACACATCGTGAATTTGAACTTCTTTACTATTTAGCTCAACATATGGGCCAAGTTATGACACGTGAACATTTATTACAAACTGTTTGGGGTTATGACTACTTTGGTGATGTACGTACTGTTGATGTAACTGTTCACCGTTTGAGAGAAAAGATTGAGGATAACCCAATTCAACCTCAAATTTTGGTTACTCGTCGTGGTGTCGGCTACTATGTAAAACAGCCAAGTGAAGGATAATAAAGAAAGCCACAAAACTGGAAAAGTAAGTGGCTTTCTTTTTGTATTTTTTAGATGTTGAATAAATAATGAAAAAACTCAGAAAAAAACTAAACACTACATTTAATTCAATTAATACTAAATTAGCAATTGTATTTATGCTGATGTTGCTTGCAACTATTGAAGTTATTGGTGCTTATTTTACTAGACAGCTCGAACAAACTAGCATTAAAAACTTTCAATCATCTATTCAAATTCAAACTATTGTAAGTAATCAGTTAGCCAATCAATTAGCTAGTGATAATAAAAATGCTAATGATCGCTTAAATCAGATTGTTAATGATTATAACAACGATGCAATTAGTGAAATTATTGTAGTTGATAATAAGGATACGATCCGTGCTGTATCTAACTTAAATGATAAAAGTAAGATTGGGCAAAGAATTAATAATACGGATGTCAAACAAGTAATTTCAACGGGGCATCAGATCAATAAAGTGATTGATGATCATGGAAATTATATGATCCAGATTTCTCCACTAACGAGTGGAAATGGTTCTAATAATAATGTAGGGGCGATCTATGTCAAAGCAAGCATGCAGGATGTCTTTAATAACTTACGACAAATTTCTCTTACTTTCTTAATTGCTTCCTTAATTGCAGCTTTACTTGGAGCATTTTTGGCACTAGTTATTTCCCGTGCAATTACGCAACCAATTGAAGAAATGCAAAGACAAGCGTTACATATTGCTGACGGAGATTATTCAAGCCAGGTAAAAATTTACTCTAACGATGAATTAGGACAGTTAGGAAAAGCATTCAATACACTTTCAGTTCGTATTGAACGGTCGCAAGAAGAATCAGACAGTGAACGCCGTAGATTAGACAGCGTACTTTCCCATATGAGCGACGGAGTGCTAGCAACCGATCGTCATGGTAATGTTAGTGTAGTAAATCATATGGCTCTTACCTTTTTGAATGCTAAAGAAGAAGATGTAATCAATAAGCCAATTGCGGAAGTATTAGGATTAAAAGATACTTCGTCTCAGGATCTTATTTCAAGTCAGAAAGAGATTGTGATTACTCTTGATGAAGGTACGCGTGATGAAATGATTTTGCATGCTAGCTTTTCTTTAATAAAACGTGTAACAGGATTTGTTTCTGGTAGCGTATGTGTTCTGCATGATGTAACGGAACAACAAAAGAATGAAAATTCACAGCGCCAATTCGTTTCTAATGTATCTCATGAACTTAGAACGCCATTAACGAGTCTACAGGCATATATTGAAGCGTTAAATGAAGGGGCATGGAAGGATCCAGAAATTGCACCAAAATTCTTGGAAGTAACGCAACAAGAAACTGGTCGAATGATTCGCATGATTAACGATTTACTTAGTCTTTCAAGAATGGATCGTGGCGTTTCAAAGATGGATTTAGAATTTGTTAATTTAAACGATTTTGTTAACCACATTCTTAATCGTTTTGATATGATCGTTAAAACGGATAAGAATAAAGATCATAAAAAGAAATATACTATTAAACGCGAATTAGGAAATCAAGCTCTTTGGGTAGAAATTGATACTGATATGATGATGCAGGTAATCGATAATATTATGAATAATGCGATTAAGTATTCACCAGACGGTGGTGTAATCACTGTTAGATTAACGCAAAATCAGAATCATGTTATTTTGAGTATTTCTGATCAAGGATTGGGTATTCCAAGAAATGACTTAGCTAAGATCTTTGATCGATTCTATCGTGTAGATAAGGCTCGTTCACGTGCACAAGGTGGTACAGGATTAGGATTGGCAATTGCCAAAGAAATTGTAGAAGCTCACCACGGCCGTATTTGGGCTGATAGTAGCGAAGGTAAAGGTTCGACATTTTATATTTCCTTACCTTATGAACCAATGACAGAGGAGGATGACTGGGATGAGATTTAAATTCAAATTTGGTGAATTTTTCTTAGGTTTAGGAACTTTTCTTGTCATAGCTCTTTCGATAGTTCTATGGATTTTCATTATGACAAGCGATCAGCGTTTTAGTAATATTGGACAGAATCAAAACAACACATCTAAGCAAGAAGCGAGAAATCATAGTGCCAAGTCTCTTTATGATTTGTTTATTCCTACTACAGCGTATGGTTTTTCTGATGGTAAACTTTGCCAATTATATGATTCTAACAATAATTTAACTCTTGAGTTTACTAAGGAGATAAAAAAGGCAAAGGCAGCTAATAAAATTAAAAAAATTGTTAACTCAAGGGATGCATATGAAAATTATTTAAATAGTCCAGAATATGTTCAACTTGTTTATCCTGATGAAATCACATTTTCTTTGTTTAATCATTTGAATAATAAAACTGCTGATAATCGTGAATTTAATCGATTCTTTGTCTCTAAATCTAATCATTGGATTTATTTAGGTAATGATCAAACCAGTGAAATTTATCGTATAAAAATTCGAGGTGCTAATTTTAATAAGCTGCGTAAATATGCCAAAGATGCTAAAAGCAAGAATCCTGTTCGTTTCGTTCGATTAAAAGAAGGATACTCACCTTTTTACAGTAGAGAAACTGAGGGGAGAGTTTATAGTTACTTGGTTAACCATCAATCATATTCATATTTTGTTTCACGGCTACTTGGTACGTCTGGCGTAACTAGTAAAACAAATAAGAATGGTCAAACGATATATTCACTTAACTATTACACTAGATTAAGAGTGCCAGACCAAAAATCAGGTGAACATAATTACTTATATACTCATTTTGAGAAAAATAAGATTCCAAATGCGACGAATCGTTTGCTTGATAGTGTCTATTATGTTCATCAACTAGGATTAACTGAGCAAGATTTGCGTTTCTTTGATGCCGATGGTACTAATGTCAGTTATTTGAACTATATTGAAGGAATTCCCGTATTTTTAAACCAGCATGACTTACAAATAAGAACTACTTTTTCAACAGATTCAATCAATGTAGCATTTAATAGTATTAACTTTCAAATTCCTATCCCATTCGATGGGCAAACTCAAGCACTTAAGCCGACTGATGATGTGGTTGAGGAATTGTCTGCTCATGGATTAAGCGAAGGTGATATTCAAAGAATCGTTGTTGGGTTCAGAATGGAAAAAGATATTAGTCATCATAGTTTAATTAACTTAATTCCAACTTATTATGTAAAAGCCTATGATGAGTGGAAGAGTGTCAGTGAATGGAAAAAGCAAGACTTAGCTACTTATCGTAAATTTAATAAATCTAATAGTAGTGAAGGGGTGAGATAATTGGATTATAAACGAATTGAATGGTTGTTTTTTATTGTTTTCTTATTAATCGATATATATTTAGGAATAGAGATTCTACGTTCACCCGTTAACCTAAGTAATGCAGATACTTCTTCAAGAAGCGTAACTAGTATTCGTTCAGAAATGAAATCTGATAATATTGATCTACCAAACAAAATTTCGAGCACACCATCTTCTGGTTATTATTTAGCTACTAAAAATAAAGATTTTATTTCAGGTAAAGTAAGCACGTTAACTAACGTAGATGCTAGTTATTCTAAGGCAGATAATGCATTATACGCTACACCTAAAGTGACTACTTTGATCAGTAAAAAGCCTGATGAGGCGTTGAAACAATTGAACAAATTTAAAAATGATTCCAAAAACGTCCCATATGGTAAAGAGTTTAAATATGAGCCAGATATGTCTAGTGATGATAATTATGTTTTCGTACAGACTTCAGATTTTGGTGAAATTTATGCTAATTCTGCTCAGCTGACCATTGCAGTTAAAGATAATCAAATCATCAACTATACTGAAACTTATATGGGAAAAGCTAGCCCGGTAAGAGAGTTACAATCAACGATTAGTGCATGGCGTGCAATTCGAGCTATGTATACTAATCGTGAATTAACTAATAATTCCAGAGTAACGCGAATCAAATTGGGATATTCAAAATTAACTGAGGTTCGAGGCAGTACTATTTTGCTTCCAACTTGGTTAGTTTGGGTAGAAAATAAGACTACTAAGAATATTACGCTAAAGAGAGTTAATGCATACACAGCACAAATGCTGCAGTCGAGTACTTATAACGTAGAAAAGTAGGGGAAAACTTTGAAAATTTCTGTTTTAGCAAGTGGCTCAACTGGTAATACAAGTTTAATTATGACAGGCCAGCATAAGATCCTAATGGATGCTGGCCTTTCTGGTAAAAAGACTAAGCAATTACTAGATGAAGTTGGTATAGATATTAATGAGATTGATATGTCTTTTTTGAGTCATGATCATACAGATCATAGTGGAGGCTTAGGTGTTTTAATGCGGCGATATCCTAAAATCGATGCATTTGCTAACAGTGGAACGTGGCAATATTTACTTGATACCCATAAGATCGGAAAATTACCTGCAGAACAAATGAATGTGATTGAGCCTGGGCAAACTAAAACTTTTGGAGATTTAGATGTTACTGCATTTGCTACTAGCCATGATGCAGCTGAACCTCAGTATTATGTGTTTACTAGTGGGGGCAAAAGAGCAGCATTTTTAACTGATACTGGCTATGTTTCTGAGACAGTTGAGGGTACAATTGAGGATGCAGACGCCTATATGATGGAATTCAATTATGATACGATGATGCTTAGAGATGGCCCTTATTCTTGGTCATTAAAGCAGCGAATTTTGTCAGATTTGGGGCATTTGTCTAATGAGGATGCAGCTCAGGCATTGGTTGATGTTGTTACACCAAAAACAAAACATATTTTTTTGGCACATCGCAGTCAACATAATAATACAGAATATTTGGCTCGTGAAACGGCAAAAGAGATGCTGATTGATGGGGAGGCAAATATTAACGATGATTTAAAAATCATTGATACAGAGCCGAATCACCCAACAAAATTAATTGAAATTTAGCAGTTTTAGCACCTTTTGTTCATATAATTTTCAAATTTTATCTGTATGATATTAGGTAATATGAGGGGAGAGTTAAGTATGGTAGAAAATCAAAATAATAATCAACGACCAAGAAAAAATAGTAATGCAAAGATCATCACTACTGCAGCTATTGTAGGTGTAGTTGGTGGTCTGATCGGCGGTGGCGTTTCATATTATGCAGCTGATCAAATGAATAACGCTACTGATACTACTACGGCACAAACTAGTGTATCTTCAAATAGTAGTAAGGTATCCAAAAAAAGTGCTAAAACCAGTGGTACGATGACTACTGCTTATAATGATGTAAAAGGGGCTGTAGTGTCCGTTATTAACTTAAAGAGACAATCATCCTCAAGTAGCGCTAACTCTCTTTACAGCAGCTTATTTGGGGATGATAGCGATGGTTCTTCAGGTAAGAGCGGCAAGCTTGAGACTTACAGTGAAGGCTCCGGTGTAGTTTATATGAAGTCAAATGGTAAAGGCTATATTGTAACTAATAATCACGTTATCTCAGGCAGTGATGCAGTTCAAGTGCAACTTGCTAATGGCAAGACTGTTAGTGCAAAGGTTGTTGGAAAAGATAGTACTACTGACTTAGCTGTTTTATCAATTGACGCTAAGTACGTAACACAAACAGCCGAATTTGGCGATTCTAAGAGTCTTCAAGCTGGTCAAACTGTAATTGCTGTAGGTTCACCACTTGGTAGTGAATATGCTTCTACGGTAACGCAAGGTATTATATCAGCACCGGCTAGAACTATCTCAACTTCATCTGGTAATCAGCAAACAGTTATTCAAACAGATGCAGCTATTAACCCAGGTAACTCAGGTGGTGCATTGGTTAACTCAGCTGGTCAAGTTATCGGTATTAATTCTATGAAGCTTGCTCAATCAAGTGATGGTACTTCTGTAGAAGGTATGGGATTTGCTATTCCTTCAAATGAAGTTGTAACTATCGTAAATGAATTGGTTAAGAAAGGTAAGATTACTCGTCCACAACTTGGTGTAAGAGTAGTTGCTCTTGAAGGTATTCCTGAAGCATACAGAAGTCGCTTAAAGATTAAGTCAAACCTTAAGAGTGGTATCTATGTTGCTTCAATTAATAAGAATAGTTCAGCTGCAAATGCAGGCATGAAGAGCGGTGATGTCATTACTAAGGTAGATGGCAAGAAGGTTGATGATGTAGCATCACTACACAGTATCCTTTACAGTCACAAGGTTGGTGACACTGTGAACATAACTGTTAATAGAAATGGTAGAGATGTCAACTTAAAGGTAAAACTTGAAGGTAATTAATAAGTTTATTAGATAAAGAAAAAGGCTAGGTTACGAAATATAAACGTAATTTAGCCTTTTTGCTAACAATTATTGTGTGTAACAAAATATTATTCGTATTTTGAAAATGTCAAATAAGGTTAAGGCCACATTTATCCTGTGGATAACTCTGTGGATTGTGTATAACCTAAGGATTATAGATATATTCTATTAAATGATATTATTGTAAAAAATCACCGGTATTTTGTGAAAATTATTTGCTAAAACAAATGTTCAAGCAAGTATATCAAGGATAAATAGTGAAAGTTTGTGAAAAATCGCTTTCACAAATAGTCAAAATATAAAAGAAATACAAAAAATTTTCAAAAAAAGTATAAATACAATTTGTGGTAGGGAATAAATATAAATACCACAAAATATAGATTGGCTCTTGAGAGATTGTGGAAAAACAACATAGAATTTTTGGGAAACAATGTTAAAATAGACCATTATGAATATAAAAATTGTTTGTGTTGGAAAATTAAAAGAAAAATATTTTAAAGATGCGATTGCGGAATATCAAAAGCGTTTAAGCCGTTTTGCTAAAGTTACAATCGTTCAAGTACCTGATGAAAAAGCACCTGAGAAGTTTAGTGAAGCTGAAGATGAAAAGGTAAAAGAGATTGAGGGACAACGAATCCTGAGTAAGATTAAAGATAAAGAATATGTCTACGTAACTGCGATTAAAGGAAAGCAAAGAAGTAGCGAAGAATTTGCAAAAGAAATTCAAGATTTGGGTACTTATGGACATTCCGACATTACTTTTGTCATCGGAGGAAGTCTGGGAACAAGCGATGCAGTTAATAAACGTGCAGATGACTTGATCAGCTTTGGTAAATTGACTATGCCACACCAATTGATGCGTGTAGTGTTGATTGAGCAGATCTATCGTGCGTTCATGATTAATTCGGGTAGTCCATATCATAAGTAGCAAAAAAGCGTCTCTGAGAAATCCAATGTCATTAAGTTAAGACATTGACAAATTAATGGCTTATTTTTTAAGATCATTCATTTGCGATTATATCGTATTTGAATGATCTTTTTTCATGCTAAATAAGCCTTAATTTTGTTTCGAAATTAGGCTACACGATACATAAATGAAACCGAAGATTTATCTCTTAAATTTCGTTTGTCTTTACGGCCCGGTCTGATAGGTATAGTATATCGGCTTATTCTAACTAATATTCCCGCAAAGTTTGTATTACTTGAAGAAATTTTGTATCGTTTTTGAATAATTGAACAGGCTATTTTGAAATTAATCATGTAGTGATATTTACAGTGATGCTGTGGTATATATGCTTGTGCAGTAATTTGGCTGACTGCATTGAACATAGTCATATGAGCATACAATTCCATTTTAATAAAACGATCTTGTTTAGAGTGAAACTGCACGCTGCCTAAATCATATTTTAGTTTTCTAAAAGAACTTTCAATACCCCAACGCAAATGATATAGTTCTTTCATCCGCTCTAGCGGGAATTCATGCCGATCAAGATTGGTTACTAGGACTTCCCATTCTTCTTTATTAGTATCAGGATCATTTATTCTAACCTTGCAGGCTTTAAACTTTACATTGCAAAAATCTTCAAAATCCCAACGATTATCGTGAGTACTCTTGGCAAACTTCTTTTTATAATGACGCTTAGGGTGCCATACTAAATGAAGGTTTTCAGTCTTATGGTGAAGAGTATAGTAATGATTTGAAATAGTTATCCGGCAATATACGTCATCATCACACAGCTTGTCTGGCAGATTTTTGATTTCTTTGATACCGCTTTGACCAGTCTTGGTACGGATTACATAATAACAATTTTTTAGTCGATTACAATTTTCTATCATATTGAAGCCGTCATAGCCACGATCCATCATAACGATATACGGTTGCGAACAAGTTAGGCGTCTAAGCATTTCTAATGCGGCACCACGCTCGTCCATTTGCGATTTTGGTTGGAAAATACAGTCTTGATATGTATTATTCAAAAGATCATACATTGCATTAACGTGTATTTGACAGTATGGTTTGCCTTTATAAAAGTCGACAATATTTTCACCTTTAGGATTACAAACTTGATTAAAGTCAGAACCGTCAAAAGCAAAAAGACGGTATTTATGATCAAGATGAGCTTTAGCAGGCAGCTGCTGGGTAAAAGAGTGAAATATATGTTCAAAACACTTAGGTGACAGTTTAGATTTTTGCTGGACATAAGCTGAGACGGATACGTGGTCATTACCAGCAGGACTGTCGTCATCGAAAGCATCATCCATTTCTTTAGTAAGGCAGTTGCCTTGCATATTAATGGTCGTTTTAATTGTAGTAAAAGCATCAAGCTTACGTTTGCGAGTGAATGCATGAGGATTTTTGATGTAATCATGAATATGCTCAGCAGTATCATTGATTATATTATCTAAGCGCTTTAAAATATTGGTATGGACGTTCATAGCAATACTGCCTCTTTTCCGTGTAGTGTGGTATTGAAGATGTTCCAGAATTATATTATTGCATGGAGAGAAAGGCTTAGCCTTTCTCTTTTTATTTTAGAAAGAAAAAAGACCGAATCAAAATGATTCGATCTTTAAAAGCCATCCCCAATGTCAATGTCTTAACTTAATGACATTGGAGAAATCAGAGGCGTTTTTCATTAGTCATTGGCATCAAGCCATTTCTTAAGCATAGCAATATATTTGTCAGTTTTTTGCACGAAGGACATATGACTACAATTTTCGAATAGTTTCCATTGACTGCCAGCAATATGATCATGCATTGTCTTAGCAACATATGGAGTACACAAATCATCGGTTCCACTCGTAATCAGAGTTGGAACTTTTATTTTACTCAATTGATCAGTGTATTCATAATCATGTAAATTACCTTCAGGCGTATATTCATTAGGCCCCCAGGCAGTTTCGTAAGCAACCTTGCCGCCTTTTTTCTCACGCATGACGCATTCTGGCCATTTCTTCTTCATATCAATTGCATGTTGATTCATAAAGTGTTCGTTAGCCTTAAAATAGTCAGGCTCCGTAAATGTATCCGTTAATTCAGCACGATGAATTGCAGCTTGTTCTTCAATTGGTAAGTACTTGATCATGCGGTGCAATTCTTTTGACCATAGTGAGGCTGATGAAAGGGTACTTGATAAAATCAAACTTTGAATGCCCTCTGGGTGATAATCACACATATAAATGATAGCGAGCATTCCGCCCCAGCTTTGGCTTAACAAATGAATTTTACGCAAAGCTAGATGTTCACGTAGTGTTTTTAATTCTTTCACCCAAGTTTCTTTTGTGTAAAGTTCAGGATGATCGTCGGGGATGCTACTATTGCCGCAACCTAATTGGTCATACATAATAATACGGCGATCATCGATTTTGGCTAATTTGTCCAACACTTCAAAATAATTATGAGTTGAGCCAGGGCCACCATGAAGCAAAACTAGTGGCGATTTTTCGCTTCTTCTACCAACAATACGATAGTGAGTTTCATAGCCCATAAAAGGCATTTTTCCTTCAATGAATTCCATTTTTTACCTACTTAAAACAAAATAATGAGATATTCACTAAAATTAATAATGTAAAAAAGACAATCCAATCTTTTGTCGTCAATGGAATTTTAACTATTGTAGATCTTTTTTGATTTTCAACATAGCCGTGTGATTCCATGCCTTGAGCTAGATTGTCTGCCGAATTTAAAGCAACTAAGATCGCCTTGAAATAAAGGACTGGTGACCAAAAACTAAGGTACATCCCGCGCATCATCGCCGATGTGCGAATTTGTTTAACTGCCATCTTCATTTTAGGAATAATATTGACTGCTGCTAAAACGCTATAAGCAAATTTACTGGGTAAGTGCAGGTTTTGCTCAAGTGAGCGGGCGAATTCTGTCGCAGTAGTATTGCGTGCTACGCTGGCGATAGTAAATGTATAGACGTAAACACGCGTTGATAAGTTCCACGCATAATATGGATCAGGTTCGGGTGAAAACCAATACAGAGTCGCAAAAATTGTAAAGGCAGCAATGAAAGGCAAGATTATCAGTAAAATTAGCTCTTTAATTTTTATTCTAGTAATCAATAAATAAGTTAAAGAGAAAGCAATAACAATTAAATTGGTAACTAAACTTGCCTTTAAAGATATTTCCAAGGAAATAATAAACGCTAGAATAAATTTTAAACTTGGATTCATATTTACCTCTCTACATATTTAAGCTGCTGTTGGTCAAAAACAAGGCGATAAGGACAAAATTTTGCTAATGTGTCTATCTGATGGCTAATGATCAAAAACGTCTGATTAAGCTGTTTTTGGCTTTCTCGCATTAATGTTAGCACTAGGTAGATTGATTGTTGATCAAGACCACTGAGTGGTTCATCGATTAAAAGAACGTTGTGCTTAGTCATTAGCATAAGTAAGATTTGTAACTTTTTTTGCTGTCCGCCTGATAGAGTGTAAACGACTTGATCTAAATGGTCGGCTAGTCCTAGTTTAGTTAACCATTCATCAATTTTTTCATCAGTAAAAAAGCTATTACGATCTTTTTTACTGAGCTCGATTTCATCTTTTACGCTAACCATTAAAAATTGATCACTGGCTTTTTGAAAAATCTGAGCAACATGCATCAGATATTTTCGAGGTCGCAGTTTGGCGATTTCTTGATCATAATATGTGAAGCTGCCACTATAAGGAATCATTTGCGTCATTGCCTTGAACAAAGAGGTTTTCCCCACGCCGTTTGGTCCAGTAATTAGAGTGGCTTTTGGATAAATAAAAAGTTCTGTTTGATTAAGTAAACGTTTATTTTGAAAAATTTGTGTATTTTTCAATTTAAAAACAGGTTCGCCCTGAGGTAATGAAAAAGAATAATGATGATCGTGTTCTTTTTTATTTTCTATAAATAATTTTTCTTTTTCACTAACAGATAATTCTTTGATTATTTTATTTTCAAATATAAAGACATAGTCACAGACATCATCATACCCTTTCAATACGTGATCACTCAAAATAATTGTTTTACCAGATTTAGCAAGTAGTGCTAGTTTATCAATTAAAAAACCGCGCGTTTCAGGATCGCAGCTGGCAAAAGGCTCATCTAATAAAAGAACATCGACATCCATTGCAAGTAGTACTGCTAAGGCAACTCGTTGCTGCTGTCCGCCAGACATTGTATTGATCTTTTGATCTAATAAGTCAGCAATTTGAGTGAACTCTACTGCCTTATTTAACTTAACTTGAAACTGATCAGGAGTAGTTTGCAAATTCTCCAGGGCAAAGATAATTTCTTCACGTGGGGTAGCCATGGTGAATTGTTCTGCTGCGTTTTGAAACATCATTGCAGCCTGTTGCTGGTGTAAGTTTATGGATCCTGTCATTTTTCCTGCATATTTGGGATAGAGGCCAGCAATGATTTTTAACAGAGTAGACTTGCCGCATCCTGTTGGTCCGATTAAAAGTGAAAATCCAGCTGGAATTTCAGTATTAAGCTGATAAATAATGGGATCTTTTTCATAAGAAAAAGTAAGTGTATTAATTGTTATTGTCATAAGTTGATTTTATAAACTCCTGATAATGCTGTCTATAAGTTTTTTCAATACGAATAAGCCGTTTTATACAATAATAGTTATTGTTTTGTTTTATAATATACTTATAAAACTATTATAATCGATTTAATTTTAGGAAGGTGGACATATGGTAGCTGTTGCTTTGGATCAATATCTGGCTAGCGTATTGAAATCTAGTGCATCAGATAAGAATGAAATCAAGCTAGAAGCCGGAAATCTAGATTTTGATCTATTTACTATCTACCTTGAAAATCATAATACTGGAATTCATCGTTATCGGATAGATGTTTCTACAATACTGTATGTTGCAAAAGGTACTGTGACAATTAAGAGCGGTGAAAAAGTTATCAATATGAGAACTGGAAATGTTCTCTTACTTACTGAAGGATGTAAGTATGAAGTATCCGGACAAAATGATGATACGGTACTAGCTAAGTTGAAATTTACTCCTGATTTTGAATATCGTCAATATTTTAATGATTTTAGCTATAAAGGAAATCGTGAAAATAAGATAATTGAACAAATTTCGGATAGTCTTGAAAATGAACATGTTTTGTGGTTAAAAAATAATCAAATTACTAGTGCTTCTCAGGTAATGCAACACATTATTGGAGGCTATTTAGACGATGAATTATTTACGAAGGCGTTGATTCAAGCTGAATTAACTGCAATGTTAATTATTTCAATTAGAACACAGAGAATGGCAACGCCAACTAATCTAGATAAGACTAAATTTGAAAGGAAGTCTTTGGATAATTATATTGATAATCACTTCGCGGATATCTCACTGGCTGATGCTGCAAAATATTTTGGTTTTAATCCAAATTATTTCTCTAATATGGTGAAGGCAAAGACTGGTAAAAGCTTTGTAGATCATGTTGGTGAAAGAAGAATGCAAGAAGCACGCGAATTATTAGCACAACCTGATATTTCATTAAAAGAAATTATTAGCCGAGTAGGTTATTCGAGTAAGTCGTTCTTTTATAAAAAGTTTAACCAATATTACAATATGACTCCTGCAGCAATGCGCGAAGAATTATTCAGACAAGCAAATATCAATTTGAGATAAAAAAATAAGAATCTGGAACAATCAAGATTCTTATTTTTTACATGTGTTCTAATCGTTTGATTCTATCTTCTGTCGGTGGATGTGTGTCAAATAAGTGAGATAGACCGTGATTGTGAAATGGGTTCTCAATATATAACCCGGCACTACTACGATCTGCTTGACGCATAGGCTGACTGCCTTCAATCTTTCTTAATGCGGAGATTAAGCCTTGTGGATTACGGGTTAATTCAACAGAAGAAGCATCAGCTAAATATTCTCGATTACGTGATAGGGCCATTTGTGCGAGGGATGCAGAAATAGGACCTAAAATTAATACAAAGACAATAGCGATGACTTTAAAAATCATTTCAAATGCATTGGTGTCTCGATCTTCATCGTCTCGACGATTACCACCGAAAAACCAAATATAGCGAGAAGCTATTCCAGAAATAAAGGAAATAACACCCACCAAAACTACACCGATTGTTGATAATAAAATATCGTAATTACGTACGTGTGATAATTCATGCCCCAGAACGCCTTCAAGCTCTTCTCGATTCATTAATTCAAGAATTCCTTGCGTTACGGCAACAGCGCTATGTTCAGGATCCCGCCCCGTTGCAAAAGCATTCGGACTAGGATCAGGAATAATAAAAACGCGTGGCATTGGTACACGAGCTACCATTGCCATATCTTCTACAATATGCCACAATTCAGGGTTATCAGCTTCTTGGATTTCCTGAGCATGATTGAGACTCATAATCATGTTAGCTGGGTTTTGCCACATAATTAATAGATAAATTAAGCTACCAGCTAATGCAATGATTATTCCCGTCCATGGACTGTTGCTAAAAAGATAGCCCAGTCCAGCACCAACTAAGGTCAAGATTACCACAAAAAGAACCATAATTAGCGCAGTTTTACGCTTGTTACGGGCAATTTGTTGGTACAACATATCTAGCCCCTCCTAATTAAAATTTAACTTTAGGTACATTCTTTTCTTCTGCAGGAGTTTCCAAGTAGTTAACCTTAGTAAAGCCGTGAATTTTAGCAATTAAGTTTGAAGGGAAAGTTAATAATTTTTGATCGTATGTAGCAACTGATGAGTTATAAAGCTGACGAGAATAAGCAATTTTATTTTCAGTATTAGTCAATTCCTCTTGAAGTTTTAAGAAGTTTTGATTTGCTTTAAGGTCAGGGTATGCTTCTGCTAAAGCAAAGATAGACTTCAAGGAATCGGTAAGCTGATTAGATAGCTTCATTGCTTCTTCGTGATTACCTTGTGGAACTTGAGTTAATTCATCTCTAAGTTTAACTATATTCTCAAAAGTAGATTTTTCGTGTTGTGCATAACCTTTAGTAGTTTCAACTAAGTTAGGAATTAAATCATTACGTCGTTTTAATTGAACGTCAATTTGGCTCCATGCTTCGTCTACATATACACGAGATCTTTGTAAACCGTTATAAGTAGTGATATAGATAGCTACTATTAAAACAATGATAATTAAAATTATCCAAAGTAATGGTGACATGATAGAACCCTCCATAAAAAGTATTTATATAATTTTATAATTTTTATTGATCTAAAGCCTAAACATTAGCAGTCCTAAACCAACTAAGGTCAAAATGATTAACCCAGCAAATTGCATGATAGTCCATTGAATAAAGAACTTTTTACGACTTACGCTACCATGTTGATTAAATGTTTTAAGCACTAACATATTGGCCATTGAACCAATGGCAGAACCAAAACCACCAATATTTGAACCCAAAAACAACGCTTGAGCATAATTAGTAAACTTACCAACCAAAATAGTTGATGGCACGTTGCTCATTACCTGACTTGATATAATTGAAGCAAAGTAAGTTGATATTTCTGAGTGTACAGTCATATGAATTAAGTTGACTATGGCAGGAATTTGTTGGATATCACTGATAAAAATGAAGAATCCAGTGAAAGTTAACAAAAGTGCGTAGTCAATTTTAAGCATAATTCGTGGATTAATTGCAAGAGCTAATACAACAGATGCAAGCATTGGCCAGATAATATCAATGGCTCTGAAAACACCGAAGAAGAAGAAAACAAATACTGCAGTTGTAATAATAGTTGGACGCCAGCTGATTCTAATTGGTTCGGTTTTTTGAGTAGGAATTTCCTTTTTAGGAATAAGTAGGAAAACCATCCCCATAATAATTAATGATGCTACCAAGTAAGGTACAGACCAATGGAAAAAGACCAGTGGACTAACATCAAAACGGCTAACTAAGAAAATATTGTGCGGATTCCCCCATGGTGTAAATGCGGCACCAATATTTGCTCCCATACCAATCAACGTGACTGGTAATATTTGTGGTAACTTATAACGTTTAGCAATATTTAAATAAAGTGGAATTAAAGTTAATACAGTAATGTCATTACCCAAGAACATTCCGGCAATAACTGCAAGAAGCGAGAATAGCATATTCAGCTTACGAGTATTATCTGCAATACTTGTAAGTTTGTACGCTAAAACATCCAGAACGTGCAAATAAGCATAAATCTGGATAAGTGTTAGCATCGCAGCAACAGACCATAATGTATGAAAGTTAATGTCTGCTAACCGCGGTCTAGCAAAAAAAAGACTAACTACTGTAATTAAAACTGTAATCTGTAAAATTCTATCTTTAGCAATATTCTTTAAGACGGTCATAAAAGGTCCCCCTTACGTATTACAATCGCCTAAAAACCCTATGTACCATTTTGAGCCTTTTTAATGTTGCTTGCAATGATTAATTTTAAAAAATTAAAGATAGACAATGTTTTTGAGCATATTTTTAGTGAAAAGCAGGTTATGATGCTATATTAAAGTAAATGTATAGATCGAAATGAGGGATTGAATATGACAGAAAAAACAATTTCAATCAATATTAAACCAGACGCAAAAGAGGTTATTGAAAAAAATAATCCGGATAATAAAATATTATTGCTTGCCTTGAATGATGGATCAAATAAGTATTCAAAGCTAGGCGGAACATGTACAATTGGTGCGAATTTTCAATTTGTCGTTCTTGATGAAAAAGATCCAAAATATGATATTAAAGTAGATAATAATGTTGGTTTTGACTTATGGACATCATCTGATGAATTAAGCTTTTTTGAAGATGGATTAGTAGTTAATGCTAGAAATTCCACATTGAGTTTATCTGACAATAGTGGCATCCTTGATGGTGCGGTATCGGTTGAACAGTATGTACCGCAAAAATTGACCAAAAAAGAAATGCAAGAAGGCAAGACTTGCTAATCGGTATTAATGAACATATTTAAAAAAACAAAAAATCTTTCAGCGGAATTTAAACAAAATTGGTTTCAATATTTAATCTTGTTTACGAGTATTAGTATTTTAAACCAATTTATCTTTATTCCGCTGTTTCGCTATATTACTACGTTTGTATTGCAAGCAGGTGCGATTCCATTTATATCGTATTCTAATTTAGTGATTATATTGTCTGAGCATCCGTTTGTAGTTTTCTTTTTACTAATAGAATTGGCGTTGCTTTTATTCGTTATTTACAGTCAATTTGCTTTAATTATTTTATTTATAAAAAATAATTTTGCGGTGAAAGCCAGTATTAGTGAGTTTTGGCAATGTTTACGACATTTTAGACTAGGATCACTACTGCTGCTGGCAATATATTTCTTATTGGTGATTCCTTTTGCTAATGTTGTTTTTAGAACGCCACTTTTAGCTAAAATAAAAATTCCCCAATTTATTATTGACTACATGACTAGGAGTGGGATTTTATTAGCTATCTTAATTATTTTTTATCTTGTAATTTTTGTGCTTGCATTTCGCTTTTTATTGACTTTACCGATTATGGTGATTTATAAAACTACAACTAGAGAAGCGATGAAGAAAAGTGCTTTTTTGATGAAAAAGAATTGGCGTAAAGTAATAGGATTTTTTGTTCCTTTAGGCATGCTGGCAATAGTTATTATGGCAATTAATGTTGGTGGGGCGTACCTATTGCAGCTAATTTGGGATACATTTCCTGGAAAATTAGCCTTAATAATGGCTACTATTAATCTGACACTTTTTCAGATAATTAGTGAGTTTTTCTTGATTTGGGTTAGTGCAGTTTCTTTATACTTTTTGATTAAGTTAGTGACTAAAAATAATAATGAAATAAAAGAGAAAGTCACGAATAATAAAATAATCTTGATTACAATTATTTCTATATGGAGTTTGGCAATAACTGGAAATATTATTGAGAATGTCTTTTATTTAGCTGGCTTGGATGATCATGTGCCTGTCACTATTTCTCATAGAGGTGTAAATGATAAAAATGGTGTACAAAATACGATAGAATCATTGAAAAAAACTGCCAAATTAAAACCGGATTATGTAGAAATTGATGTTCATGAAACTAAAGATAATCAGTTTGTAATCATGCATGATGAGAATTTAAAAAAATTAACTGGGGAGGATAAAAGACCTAAAGAATTAACTTTGAACAAGTTAACTAAATTAATTGCAAAAGAAGATGGTTACAAAGGAAAAGTAGTAAGTCTAGATCAATACATGCAAGCTGCACAAAAACTAAAGCAAAAATTGTTAATTGAAATAAAGACCACACCCAATGATTCGAATGAATTTTTGGTAAAGTTTAATAAAAAATATGGTCATGAAATTTTGAAAAATCATTATCAATTACAGTCGCTTGATTATCGAGTAGTTACTAAAATGCAGCAACTTAATCCTAAAATTGAGACTTTGTATATCCAACCATATAATTTGATTTATCCACAGAGTGTGGCTGATGGTTATTCAATGGAGTATTCAACTTTAAGTTCTGATTTTATTTGGCAAGCGCATCTGCAAAACCATGTTGTTTATGCATGGACCGTCAACAATAAATCAGAAATGAAAAAGATGATGTATGAACACGTTGATGGGATTATTACGGATAATATTTCTATGCTTAATACGGCAATTAAGGAATTTCAGTCTCGTCAAAGTTATGCTAATCGTATCTTAAATTATATGATGGCTTTTCCTATACTTGATTAAAAAAATTGATCATGGTAAACTATACTAGATTTTCGAAAATCTGAAAGGAAGTATAGTACTATGCGTAAAGGTGAAAATTACAACACTGGTTGTGAACCAAACCAAAGACCTAAAAACAAGAGAAATGCTAAGAAGCGTGTTGCTCACGTAGCAGCAGTTGTTGCATTTCTTAACAAGGCCGCAAAAGACGAAAACAAGTAAGATTGTTTTTCAAAATAGAAACAGAGAGACTACTAAGAGATCAGTAAAGTTTTCTTAGTAGTCTTTTTTCACGCATATGGATTTGAGAGGACTGAAAACAATGACTAAAAAATATATTCGACTAGTATATTTTGCATTACTTTTAGCATTGATTTTTCCAGTAATTGTATTGAGGATAGCAGATGATTTTTCATCCAATGTAGTTAATGGCATATCTATGATTTTCATACTGGCAATAGTTGTAGGATTATTTTCAGCTAGATATACAGTTAGCTGGTTAATAATTATTCTTACTACAATTGCTGTTGGATTTCTTTTATTAGGATATGTAGTAATGCCTATAGATGAAAAAATATTACTGATAATAATTTTTCCAATTGAAGCTAGTTTATTAGGAATAGTAAGGCATCATATTCTGCATTGGAGTATCGCTAAAAAACGAGAAAATGATATTCAAAGACATATATCGCACTACAACCTAAATGTAAAATTACAGACCTACTATAATGCTAATAAGTTTTATAAACGTGAATTGCATCAAATTGAAGCATATACAGATTTAGATTTATGGGTTAATGTTGAATTAATTAGTTGGGATAGACATCAACAGATTGAAGAATATCATCCAGAATATCATGCTGAAGTTTTACGAAGTATTTCTATGATTTTGAAAAAAACGCGTTTAAAGAGTGAATTTATTTATTATGTGGGTGATGGTATGTTCATGATTATTTCTCCACAAATAAATTTACAAACATATAAAAAAATAAATGAAAAAACAAGGGAAAACTTGCGGCGTATGGATATAGATATACCATTAGAATCTAAGATGGCATCTGAAAAAATCGATATAAATAATTGTAAAAAGTTTTCTGATCTGAACAAAATAAAAAAACATCTCCAACGAGGGTTAGAAACGGATATTATCGTTGAATATTTAAAGGATGATCAAAATGATTAATTGGTTTTATTCATTAGCAATTATTATTACCGCCATTTTTTTTATTAGTTTTGTAATCATTTTCTTTTGTGCATTAAAAATTTACGGCAATGTTGAAGAAGCACTAATTAAAGCAAAAAGGAAAAAGAAAAATGAATGATGTAATGCAAATAATTACTCTTATTTCAATTTGGCTGTCGTTACTAATGTCTATTATTACTTTAAGTGGAGCAATTGCATTTTGGCTTAAACATAGTAAGGTTTTGGTTAAAATAGTGCCACTAAAGCGGTATCCCAAAGTAACGATTGTTGTTCCAGCTCATAATGAAGAATTGGTAATTGAGAAAACAGCTACAGCAATTTTAAATTTAAATTATCCTAAGGATAAATTGGAAGTATTATTTTATGCTGATAATTGTGAAGATAAAACAGCTGATGTTTTAGATGAAGTTTTAAAAAATAAGCAGTATTACAAATGTAACGCACGAGTTATTAGACGAACTGGTTCTGGTGGTAAAGCTGGTGTGTTGAATGATGCTTTGAAGATTGCCCATGGTGAATATTTAGGTGTTTATGATGCAGATGCGATGCCAGAAGAGAATGCATTATACTTTCTAGTTAAAAAAGTACAAGAAAATCCGCAACGTTATATGGCAGCCTTTGGTCGTAATAAAACGCGTAATGCTAAACAGAATTTTTTAACTAGATGTATTAACCAAGAAATCGTTGTAACACAGAGAATTCAACATTGTGGCATTTGGCAATTATTTAAAATAGGTCGTATTCCAGGAACAAATTTTATTATTAATAAAAAATACGTTGAATCAATTGGTGGTTGGCGTAACGGCGCTTTAACAGAAGATACTGATATCTCTTTTAAAATTATGGGATCTGGTAAATTGATTGCTTTAGCTTATAATTCTGAAGCTTTTCAGCAGGAACCAGAGCGTTTAAAAGATTATTACTTCCAACGATTACGTTGGGCTAAAGGAAATTATGAAGTAGTTATTAATAATTTTAAGCATATCTTTGATAAGAGTAACTGGCGTGTGAAGCTCGAAACTTTTTATTATTCTTGTACTTTCTTTTGGTTTAATGCGGCGATCGTTTTATCTGATTTTATTTTTTTAGCGAATTTATTTACAATGATTGCACATGTTTGGAATCCAAATATTCAACTGCCATTTACGATTACTTCTAGTAATATATTGTTAGCTCAAATTCTTTTGTTAAATTGGTTATTAATGATTTTATTATATGTTTTGCAAATCAATGTTGCTATGTGTACACAATATGGCCAAGCAACTACCGAACAAATTTGGCTTGCTATAGCGTCATATTTTACTTATTCTCAGTTATTCATTATCGTTTCAATTCATGCCGTATGTTCAGTATTTTGTGACAGAATTTTTCATCGTGATGGTACTAAGTGGGTTAAAACTAAAAGATTTGCTGATTAATTTAGGAAGATAAAATGAAGAGACTAAAATTAGTGCCCCTAACATTTATATTAATAATTGTAATTTTTACAGCGATTATGGCTTATGTACGACTGGATAATAGTCATCAATTAAAACAGAATTTTTATAGACAATGGCAAAAATATTACGTTGTTAAAATTAATGAAAAAGAAAGTTATATTAATACTACGCCTAATTCAAATAAGTATACTGCTTTGTCTGAAGGGCAAGGATATGGGATGTATATTTCTGCTTTAGCAGCTCAGAATGGTTTTGATGATAAAGCCACGTTTGAACGTCTAAATAATTTTTATTTAAAACACCGTGAAACAATTAATAAAAGAAAAACTGCTTTAATGTCTTGGCGTGAAGTTGAAGAAAATGGTAAGTGGCAGGTAGATAAAAATAGTGCAACTGACGGTGATTTATTTATTGCCGAGGCGTTGTTGCTAGCAAGTAAGGTATATAAAGATATTCATTATCAAGATGAAGCTGTTAAGATATTGCAAGATATTTTACGTTATGAATATAATGCTAAAACTAGAACGCTAACGGTAGGAAATTGGGCTAATAAGAATTCTAAATATTATGATTTAATGCGTACATCAGATGTAATGCCGGAATTCTTTGATAGTTTTTATAAAGCTACGGGTGATGATCGCTGGTTGACGATAAAACGAACTATGCTTGAGCGTCTTTATCAGCTTAGTCGCCAGCATAAAACAGGCTTAGTACCAGATTTTGCGTGGGTTAGTGCAACAAATGCTCAGCCAGTCAAAGCTAATACAGTTGCTACCAAAGATGATGGTAATTTTTCCGCAAATGCTTGTCGTGTTCCAATGATGTTAGCTAATAGTAATAATAAAGTGGCTAAAAAAATTGAAAATCGAATGCTTAAATTCTTCAGTGAGCAGAATGTAGTAACAGCTGGCTATACTTTAAGTGGCAAAGCAATTAATAATTATGAGTCTGCAAGCTTTAGTGCACCGATTTTTTGTGCTGTGAGTTTTAATAGAAAAGAAGGCTATGATAATTTATTTATGTCACAGCAATATATTTTTGCTAAACGTTTACCACAAAATAATTATTATGATGCAGCTCTAACTACTATTGCAGCTTTAGATGCTGCTAAAATGTAGTTGAAGTATTATTTATTTTTTGGTAACATAGTAAAAATTTTTAACTTATTTATTGAGGAGGATAAAAATGGGATTAAATGCATACATTCAAGGTTTTAACAGTTTAGAGTCGATTGATCGTGCACCAGGATATTTTAAGTATCATCATCATTCAGTTGCTGATCACTGCTTTAGAACAGCAGAACTTGCACAAATGATGGGTGATATTGAAGAAGTGCATGGTAATAAAAAAATCAATTGGAAGGCTCTTTATGAAAAGAGTTTAAATCATGATTATACTGAACGATTTATCGGTGACATTAAAACACCAGTTAAATATGCTACTCCTCAACTTAGAAAGATGATTGGTGATGTTGAAGAGACAATGACTACCAAATTCATCAAAGAAGAGATACCAAAAGAATTTCAAGAAATTTATACTAGACGTCTTTCAGAAGGAAAAGATGACACCTTAGAAGGAAAGATTTTGTCAGTTTGTGACAAGTTAGATCTGTTGTACGAAGCTTATGGGGAAATTGAATTAGGTAATCCTAATCCAGTTTATATGCAAATGTTTAAAGAAAGTCTTGAAACAATCAAGAGGTTTGATGATTTAGTTTGTGTACAATATTTTATTAAGAAGATTTTGCCAGATCTTTTTAAAGGTGATTTTGCAGGAAAAGATAAGATGCAACGGATAGCTTTTAGCATTTTATTGTTAGGGGATGATGAATAGGTGAAATTTCAATGTAGTTCATGCGGGCTCCGCATGGACTCTTTGCATTTTAAGCAAGAAGGATTAATGAATCCTAAATTAACCAGTATTTGTGATATTTGCATAACGCGTAATTTAAATCCAGAAGAGTATTCCAATAATGCAGTATCCACATTTGCTCAAAGTTTGCTATATACATTTGTTGGTGCAGATAAAAAGCAAGATCAATTAAATTTTATTGTAAAAAATAAAAAAGCTCGTAAAAAATACGAAGCTTTTTTGCAAGATTATGATGGTAATGAAATTGCACGCCAACAGATTAAACGGTCTGATTTTAATCTAGCGGTAATCAAAAGTGAAGATGGACAAAATGATTATGTACCTAACCAAGGTATAACCTTTGAGCAGAATCTGAAAAAAATGGGTTTGGAAATCAATTTTCAATTAAATGAAGTGGATTTTATTGACCGTGAACGCATTAGAGCTAAATATAAGTATCGCTGCCAGTATTGTGGTAGACGCGGTCATAGTGTAGATCATAAAGACCCCGTTTCATTAAGTCATAATAATAGTTTGGATAATTTGACTTTAGCTTGTGCAGAATGTAATCGAATTAAGTCGGATATGCCATATAAGTTATTTGTTCAACTAAATGATCAAATTTCTGATATTAATAAAAAACTTGTTAAGTATGAAAATGCATTAGGCACTTTAAGAGAAGAATTTGAGCATCGTCGTCGTTATTTAGCTGCGCAAGTGCATCTTAAGGATATAATTAATGATCCTGAGTTGAATGAAATCAGAAAGCAAAATAAAAGCTTACAGGATGCAATTGATAGTTTGCAGAGTGATTATGACGATTTACGTCAAATTCGTAAGACATACTTTGATACAGGTTGGAAACTAGCACGAATTAAAGAAAATAATGATATTATTTAAGCCGCTGGATAGCTATTTTAGAATTAATTCTAAAATAGTTGAACGAAAATAATAAAAAGATCATTCCCAATAATTGAGAATGATCTTTTTTGCTTATCTAATTCGATCTTCAGGATCAAATAAATATTTGTTGCACTTAACTTCATTTTTAACGGTAGGGTGGAATAGCAAGAATGCTAAAAGTAATTGTCCAACGTAAGGAATTACGCTTAACCACCACCAGCCACCATTAAAACCAGCATCGTGCAAACGACGAACAGTGTGACCTAATTGTGCTAAGAATGCCCAAATGGTTACAGCAGCGAAGAAAATAAGGAAAATGATGAAGAATACAGCAATTACTTGTGAATCGTCAGAGTTTAAGCCAGTGACCCTGAATGGAATAAAAAGCAAGAAAGCAATCAAGTAGCATGCAAGCACACCGATTACCATAACCACTTGATTAATAGCAGTACCTACCCAAAATGATGTTCTAGTAGATCTGGCATCCCAATTAAAGCAGTCAAAGAAATGTTCCTTCAAAATTTGTCCGATTGTTGGTACAGGAACTTTTTCTTTTTTTCCTTCGGGATAATCTTGATCGCTAAATAAGTATTTACCCCACTTTACCTTGCGCTGAGCTGAAGGCTGTAGTGCTAAATAAAATAGAAACATTGTGCCGTAGCCAGTAAATGTAGACCAATACCAGTAGCCACTATAGCCAACATCGTGCAAACGACGAACCATTTGACCAAGACCTGCTAGAAATACCCAGAGATAGACTACAATGGCGACAACGGCATCAATTACTCTAATACCGGGATTGATGTTTTTATTAAAAGCATAGAAACCAAGCACAATACATAAAATGGAAAGAATGAAGTTGATTAAAACACTCCACCAGTAGGATTTACGTGTTGTTCTAGCACTCCAATCAAAGGGATGCAAGTAAGCTTCATTTAGAATTTGACCAAAACTTTCTGCGGGTGGCATGGGCAAACTATCATCATAAGACTTGATGAAGTAATATACTTTTTCATTCATATTTTTCCTCCAAATAATTTTTCTTAATTATAAACTAAACAAACGAGAAGTTTGCTTACTTCTCGTTTGTTTATATCTAAAAATCCATTTTTCTAAAGTTACTTAAGAACTTTTGAGTCTTTTCATTTTGTGGATTATCAAAGATTTGAGCGGGTGAACCTTGTTCAGTAATTACACCGTCACTAATAAATAATACACGGTCTGAGATGCTCTTAGCAAAGCCCATTTCGTGAGTAACGATTGCCATTGTTAAACCGGTTGTAGCTAGTTTTTGCATAACATCTAGCACTTCACCAACCATTTCAGGGTCAAGGGCACTAGTTGGTTCATCAAAGAGTAAAACTTCTGGATTCATTGAAATCGCACGAGCAATAGCTACACGTTGCTGTTGTCCACCTGATAATTGTTGTGGCTTGGCCTTGATAAATGGCCCCATACCAACTTTTTCTAAGTTTTCCATAGCAATCTTACGTGCCTCGTCTTTGGAACGCTTAAGAACTAATTCTTGACCGATCATGCAGTTTTCTAACACATTCTTATTTTCAAATAAATCGAATTGTTGGAAAACCATACCCACCTTTGATCTGAAAGCATTGCGATTATAACCAGGTTTTAAAATATTTTCGCCGTGGAAATCAATTTCTCCGCCGGTAGGTTCTTCAAGTAAGTTGATGCAACGAAGAGTAGTTGACTTACCACCACCGGAAGGACCAATAATAGTTACAATCTCGCCTTTTTTGATATCAACAGAGATATCTTTTAAGACTTGGTGACTGCCATAGGCCTTTTGCATATGTTTTAAAGAAATAATTGTTTCGTTTGATTCAGTCATTAGTTATTTACCTCCGCATCTTTTGGAGTACCAACTTGAACTTGGTTGGCCATCAAGTTGTAATTCTTATTACCTTCAAGTCGCTTTTCAATAAAGTTAAAGATTCTAGTAATAGTAAATGTCAAAATTAAGTAGATTGCTGAAATCATCAAATAAGTTGGGAAGAACTTGAATGATTGACTGGCAATTGTTGTACCAACGAAGAATAATTCTGAAACTGAGATAATACTCAATACTGAAGTATCCTTAATATTAACGATAAATTCGTTAGTAATTGAAGGTAAACAATTCTTAATAGCTTGAGGTAAGATAATATGCCACATTCTTTGGTTGTGAGTCATACCGAGAGCACTAGCTGCTTCGAATTGTCCTTCTGGAGTTGAAATAATACCACCACGAATAACTTCGGCAAGGTAAGCACCAGTGTTAATAGAAACGATAATTAAAGCGGCAACAGTTCTGTTCAAGTTTAAGTGCCAGAATTGAGCAATACCATAATAAATTACGGCAGCTTGAACCATCATTGGAGTACCACGGAAGATTTCAACATAAACTGACAATAACCATTTAACAAAGTTTAAAGCCCAGCGCTTCCCACGAGTAGTTGGAGTAGGGATAGTACGAACAATACCTACAAGTAAGCCGATGAAGAAACCGACGATGGTACCAACTAGAGCCAAAAGTAATGTCATGCCAATACCTGACATAATCATGCCACCGTATTGCTTCCAAGTAGTAACAAGCCAATTTTCATTCTTGGTTTCGTTACCAGCCTTAGGTTGTTCTCTAATAGCTTGTGACATCAATTGATCACGCTTTTTGTTGGAAATGGTTCTTAAAGTGGCGTTAACTTCGTTTAAAAGTTTAGTGTTGCCTTTCTTTACACCAATACTTGTAACAGAGTCATCATGATCAACCTTAAAACCAGCCATCTTATTTAAGTTAATGGCAATAATATTAGGGTTAACATTGTGGTAACTTTCAAATTCAATATCTTCAGCAACGTAGCCATCAATTGTACCTGATGAAAGACTTTGACGCATGGCTGAAAAATCACGCATAGCTGGTTCTCTCTTAGAACCCTTTAACTGCTTGATCAAGTCGTAGTGCAAAGTACCTTGTTGTGCAGTTAATTTAGCACCTTTGAAGTCAGATAGCTTCTTGGCGTTTGAATATTTACTTGCCTTGTTAGTAATTACAACAAATGTGCTCTTACGGTAAGGTTCTGAGAAGTTAATTGCTTTACGTCTTTCAGCAGTAGGTGACATACCAGCAATGATCAAATCGATCTTACCTGAAGTTAAAGCAGGAAGAAGACCATCCCATTGAGTCTTTTCAACTACAACTTTTTTATGAAGTCTTTTACCAATAATTTTGGCAATTTGAACATCATAACCATTTGCATATGAATTAGAGCCATCAATTGGAACTGCACCATTTGTTTTAGTTGGTTGAGTCCAGTTGTAAGGTGGGTAATTGGCTTCCATACCAATCTTTAATGTACCAGAATCTTTTTTAGCAGCTTGAGTTGAATGGCTGTTAAAGTTGAATCCGATAAAAATACTAAGGAGTACTGTCATTAATGCAGCAATCCATCTAAATCTTGACTTCAATTGTAAAAACCTCCAAAAATAGTTTTCAATCCAAAGCCAATACAATAAAGCGTAAATAAAAACCTCGCTTGCCAAAACAAACGAGGATAATAATCATTAGTGTTCAAACCAAATCTTATAGCGCTCCTCGGGGACTAACCGAGACAGTCTGCAGGATATGCTCCTGTAGCCCAACAGATTAATACGCGAATATTGAATCCATTTCGGCGGCAACCCTGAGATATTCTTCTTCATCTTCGCGGACTCCAAAATACCTTGTGATTGTCGCAACCTCTATTGCATTGGAAAATTATTTAACTGACAAACAGATTAAAGGAAAAATATATATTTGTCAAGTCCAACCATTATTGGAAGCGTAATCTCTTTTCTTCATATCTGAAACGTAAGGATTTCCAGCAACATAATAACGCAGTTTTTTGTTTGCCCAAATAGGATCAGATTGGTTGATACCGACACGTTTATCTGCAATTATTTTCTGGGCAATGCGCTTATGATTGTCGGCTAAATCAATGGTAAACGGAGAATCAGAAAGAAAATGTAGATTCCAATTTTTATCATGAATCCCAAAAGCCTGCATCATTTTAGCAGGGCCATTAGTAATAAGTACACCGCTTTTTCCATTTCTATTTTTGATCATGAAATCAATACCCCAAGCAGGATCGATGGCACGAACCAACACACCTTGTGGTTCATTTTCTTCTTGGCAAGCAACATCGAAGAAAAAATACTGGCGTTGGGCATAAATATAAATAGTACCACCGGTGCGGTAAAGGCCTTCATTGGCCGGGCTGCGATGGCCGCCGTATGAATGAGCAGCACGATCAAGTTTACCCATGTAAGCTTCTGCTTCTACGATATAGCCGCCGAGTTTTTCTTGTCCATCATTAAAAGTGAGTGGTCGTCCGATTAAGTCACGAGTAATTTCATCGGTAGATCGATTAGTAAAATATTCTGCGTAATTCATAAAGTGCCTCGTTATTTCTAAATTCATCTTTTAGTAATACACTAAAAGATGAAACGAGGAATTTCAAATGACGGAAATTAAATTAGTACGAATTTATGATCATGAACAACCAGGAGGCTACCGAATTTTGGTTGATCGGATGTGGCCACGTGGAATAAGTAAAGTCAAAGCAAACTTGGATGAATGGGCTAAGCAAATTGGTCCAACAAATGAATTAAGAAAGTGGTTTAATCATGAAGACGAAAAATTCCCTGAGTTCAAAGCAAAATATATTAATGAACTAGATGAGAATAATTTCGCAACTGAATTTATTAAAATAGTGCGGAATAAGTTGAAATCTGACGATGTGTTGTTTCTCTACGGTGCGAAAAATAGAGAACATAATCAAGCTGTGGTGCTGAAAAAATATGTAGAAAATCATCTATAAGCAAATAAGCAAAAACCTAATCTCATTATCAAGATTAGGTTTTTGCTTATAAATGTTTATGTCCATGTTTTTTAACACGCCAGAAGTGGAAAATAATAGTTAAACCCAATATTGCAAATACGATAATTGCAAATGCCGTATTTGGCATTTCCCATTTAAGTGGTGGCAGAGCTAGTAATAATTTTAATGCAATAATTCCAATTAAAACGTAAGCCATAGGTTCTAATTCTGGAATTATATCCATTAATTTAATTATAATTTCGGCTACACCTCTCATGCAGAGGATACCGATCATTCCACCAATCAAAACAACTACGGGATTATCCGAAATAGCTAATGCTGCAAGAACAGAGTCAATTGAGAAAACAATATCCATTGATTCAATCGAAATAACCGTTCGCCAAAAAAGTGAAAGAACGTGTTTTTTCTTCTTTTTATTTTTATAGTGTGCTTTTTCACGGGATTCTTTTTCTTTTTCGTGTTCAGCAACTTCTTTAGGGTGGCGTTGATCATAGAAGAATTTAATTGATAAATAGAATAGATATATACTACCGGCTAATTTGATTTCCCAGAAGTTAATTAAATAAGTACCTATTCCAATTACAATGAATCTAAAAAGATATGCTCCCCAAAGTCCGTATAATAAGGATTTTTCTTTCTCACTTTTTGTGGGTAGTACCTGTGTTTGAGCTGCTAAAACTACAGAATTATCAACTGAAAGAAGACATTCCATAATAATTAAAGTCAGAATGATCATCCAGTCCTTGCCGCTTGTTAAAACATGCAACCAATTGTTACCATCAAAAAATGGAGCATACATTTTAAGAATTGCCATGTAAATAACTCTTTTCTAATTCTATTAACTTAAGTTTTTCTTTTTGACCTAGACGGTATGTTCCTACCTTGTTATTAGATAAAATAATTCGATGGTCTGGAATAAAGATTAATACAGGATTTAGAGCTACCGATCGTGAAGAAGTAGCATCTGGTAATCCAGCCGCTACTGTGCCGTAACTTACAGTAAGACCATAAGGAATTTTTTTGACAACTTCTAGTACTTTTCTTTGAAATTCGGTTCCGAATTTAGAAATATCGATTGGAACATCAAATTCTTTTCTAGTGCCTGCGAAGTATTCCTTTAATTGTGTAGTATAAGGTTCTAATCGCTTAGGATCGTGAATTAGCATTCTATGAGGATAAAAGCTAAAAATAGGAGAGACAGTTTCGTCTCCTTTAAGGCCAACATAAGTTAAGCCGAACTCAGATGCAGTTAAGAAATACGTCCAAGAATCAATCGTAACATAATCATAATAAAAAAATCTGTCATGTTTTCACCACCCATATACATGAAAAAAGCTGGTATTCTTAGAATAACAAACCAGTCATTTTAATTCAATTGCTTAAACACATCAAGAGCATCCCCGATAATTTGTGTAACTTGTGGAGCAGGGATGGGAGTTTTATTAATAGAGTAGATTTTGGCAGATCCTTTTTTATATGCTAATAATTGGGCAAAAGGATAGACGACAAAACTTGTTCCGCTAATAATGATTAAATCAGATTTTTGCATATTGTTAATCGAAACGTTTAATACTTCAGGATTAATTGCTTCCCCATAAAGTACAATACCAGGACGAATAATTCCACCGCAATTTTTATGAAGATAGTCATTGGCATACTCTGAGTATGAAACTTGTTGGTGACACTTAGTACAATAAATATTATATAAATTGCCATGAAATTCTGTGACGTGAGTATTTCCTGCTTTTGTATCTAAACCATCAATATTTTGCGTAATTAAATCTCCTTTTTGACTACACAATTGGGCAAATTTTTTATGGATTAAATTGGGTTGAGCACTTGGAAAATACATATTTTCCATCACAAAATTGTAGAAAAGTTCTGGACGATGAAAAATTGTGGCTTCACTTAAAATAGTTTCAGGACTTTCTTTAATACCATTATAGATACCATTTTTAGAACGATAATCTGGGATGCCCGAATGAGTAGATACTCCAGCACCAGTTAAAAATGTAATATGTTTTGCTTGATCAATATCTTTTTGTAATTCAGTTATATCATTTGGCTTCATAATATTTACCTTCATAGGTCTGTTTAATTTAATTATAAATCAGTGCTTTGTTATAATGGAAAGAAATATAACAATTGAGGAGAAGTTTTATGACATACATGTCTTATTTTTACATTATAGTTAATATATTAATGTTGGCTTATGCTTGCTATAGCTGGTATTGGCAAGCAAGGATAGAATTTAGCGGGCGTTACCGTATCTCCTCAATTATTTGGGCAATTATTTTTATTTGGCTAGGATTTACATGGAATTACATTGAAAAAGGTGATCTAGGCTTGAACGTATTTTTAGCCTTATTCTTATTAATTAGTATTGTAGATGGATTTTCTGGTTTTAGTACAAAAAGAATGGTTGTCTCAGGCTATTTTAAAAGAACAGTTAAATATGAGGAAATCGCCAATATCACGCTAATTAATGTTCCTAATCAAAATAAGCCCTTAGTAATGGCACTTTTCAGAACCAATAACAATAGGGCTTATATGATGCGTTTTCGTGTTCAAATTAATGAAGTATTGCCAGCACTTCAAAAATATATTGGCAAAAATATTCCAGTTGAAATTCAAGCTTAATTGCTACAGAATTGGTGAAAGCATACGAGAGAAACTTTGCAAGGTTCGCAGCCAGCGACCTTGCTTTTTTATTTCTTCAGGAGTAAGCAGGTGACTTTTTTTCATGTCTTCTTCAAAAGCCTCAGCCATTTTTTTATTGAAATTTTTATCATAAAAAATAGCATTATCCTCAAAATTAAGACTGTATGATCGATAGTCCTGGTTCATTGAACCCACTGAGGATAAGTTATCATCAATAATAGTAGTTTTAGCGTGTAAAAATCCATCTTCATAAATATAAATTTTTACGCCGAAACGTGTTAATTCATTGGCATACCATTGAGTTGCACGATAGATGAATGGATGGTCTGGCTTGCATGGAATCATAATTCTGACGTCAACTCCAGACATGGCGATAGTTTGCCAAGTTGCAAAAACCGCATCATCAGGAATTAAGTAAGGCGTTTGTACCCACAAGCGTTTCCTAGCAAGTAGCATTAGACGCATCATGCCGTTACGCATATAAGATGTATAACGATCCGGTCCGTCTGAAATAATCTGTGTGGCAACGTCATCTTGATGAATATTCTTTTCGTCAAGATCAGGAAATAAAGTGGAATTAAAGCGAATAATCTCATCATCATTATTTATAGAAGCGTTCCAATCCATGACAAATCGTTCTTGTAATAAAAGTGAGGCGGAACCAACAATACGTACCTGACTATCACGCCAATGACCAAATTTCTTTTTTCTTCCTAAGTATTGATCCCCGATGTTGAAACCACCAGTCCAAGAAATCTTACCATCAATAACAACAATTTTTCGGTGTAGGTGGTAATTGATCCGATATCTCGTAATCATATTTCTTGATGTGATAAAGGGGAGAACTTTACCACCGGCTTTGCGTAATTGGTCAAACCAAGCTTTAGTAGCTCCCATTGATCCCCATGCATCATAGACAACGCGAACTTTAACACCTTGTTGTGCTTTTTTTATCAATAGCTGCAGGACGCGATTACCGATGTCATCATTATAAAAAGTATAAAATTCAATATTGATAGTTTCTTTTGCCCTAACAATATCTTTTAACATATCATGAAAAAAAGTATTGCCTTCTGTATATAGTTTTACATTATTATTTTTGGTTACAGGAGCTTCATCATCTTGATTAAAAAAGTTGATGGCAATTTGTCCTATATTTGATGTATCTGAAGGACTTGTTTTTTTAGGAGCTTTTGCAATAGATTTTTGTACATTACGTAAGCCAATGTGGTGCTGTTTGTTAATTGCAAAAATGTTTTCCTGGGAAATACCACGACCAAAAAATGCGTAAAGTGTAATTCCAACGATAGGGAAAATGAGCAAAATAATTAGCCAAGCCCAGGTTGTTGATACTGAACGTCTACGATGGAAAACAATGTAAAAAGCTAAGATCGTGTTAGTAATAAAGATAATTCTGATAAAGTCGTGCCACCAGACCATAGTTTTCCTCCAAAATAAAAATTACTTTTTTAAATTAAGAAATTTATCAACAATATCAATTACAAACGGATTATCATGCATCCAACTATGCTCAGCGTCGTTTTTACCACGAACTTCAACTTCTTGATAAAAGTGAGCTTTAGGAGCCAAAATATAGCGAATACTTTTGGCAGAAACAACTGAAATAAATTTGTCAGTATTTGTATTATCCAATACATTACCATAGATATTTAAAACTGAGATATTAGGATTGAATTTTCTTCTATTAAATAAGAGATATAAATAATGTGGGTTCATCATATTAGGGCGTCCATTTTCGTTTAAAAGATTAACATTAGGAACATCGCCCAAATAAGTAACTCCATTGAAGGGCCCCGCAATTAAAGCACATTTTGTTAAATGCGGAAACGATTTGCTCAAGTAGTGCTTCATTTCTGTTCTAATAATGCAAGGACAGGCTAATGAGTGAGCAACGGCAATATAGTTTTTAAATCCATATCTTTTAGATAAAAATGGTAAAACAAAGCTTAAATAGTAATCAATACCATAAATTCCGACAATTCTTTGTCTAAAGGCTACTTGAACGATGGGGTGCTTATCGCCAGTCCAAGTACCTTCTAGTTTGAAATTGCCTAGTAAATCTACAGTTACTTTTAGAAATTTTTTGTTTCCCTTATCTGAAGTGGCATGTTGAATCATGACATTGGTGGTATAGTCACCGCCACGAAAACCGTGAAAATAGATAATTGGAACTTGTTTTTCCGTACTTTTTTCAATTATGGCCTTATTTTCAATATGACGTTTATGTAATTTTAAGAATATTCTTGTAGGTGCAAAGGTGGCGATTAATCCTAAAGAAATCATGTTAAACATGCTGGGTTCTTGCTCGAGATCGTATCGATGATTTTTTTCGGCTTCTTCTGCGTATTTTTTTGTATTAAAGAACATCTTTTGCCACCTTCTTGTCAAAATCTTTTATAATTAATTAGAATAAATACATTTTACCATTGTGGTGTAATTTTTTTCTTGGGGTAGATATCGATGAAATTTTTTGCAGTAAAAAAAGGACGTAAACCAGGTATATATCGCACTTGGGATGAAGCAAAAGCACAAGTTGATGGCTTTTCCGGTGCAGAATATAAATCTTTTAAAAATATTACTGATGCAATTGAATTTGCAGATGTCCATGAAGATTTAATTGAACCTGATAATGATACATTAGAAAATGCAGTAGAAAAAATAAAGCAAAAAAGTAAAGCGGTTGATGCAACTAATTCAATAAATACTAAAGCTAAAAGTAGTTCTACTAAATATTTTGCGACAATTTATACAGATGGTGGTACGCGTAATACTGGTGTATTTAAAGGTGGTCATGTTAAAAAGACTGACAAGGCTGCTTGGGCATATTTAATTGAATGGGATAGCCAATCCGTTCACGATGCTGGTGGGGAATATGGAGCAACTAATAATCAAATGGAACAAACTGCTTTGATCAATGCATTGAAGAAGTTGATAGAGTTAGGTTTTAACGAAAAACATTTATTATTTGTGCTTGATTCTCAGTATGTTTTAAATGCTATTAATAATCACTGGTTAGAAGGTTGGAAGAAGCGCGGTTGGAAACGATCATCTGGCCCACTTAAGAATGTATCTGAATGGAAAGAATTAGATGAATTATTAAAACATTTCCCAGATAGCACGTTTAAATGGACTAAGGGACATGCGAATAATCGTGGTAATGAATTTGTAGATCATGAGTTAAATCGCTATATGGATAAGAAAATGTAAAAGCAAAGGCATGACTATCATTTTGATAATCATGCCTTAATTATTAACCGAAAATATGACTGAAGAAGTTTACAACATTGTCCCACAATTGTTGTAACCAACTACGGTTTTCTTGTGTATTAAATTTGTTAAAGATGTTCTTAGCACCATTTTGAATTTGACTTGAAAGTTTAGAAGCTTGTGATTTAAAGCTGCCATTTTTTAAAGCGCCGGAATCACGAATTTCAATTAACAAATTAACTATTTGATTTTTTTGATTATTGTTAATCGTATTGCCTAAGTGGTTAATGTTAATTTGGTTATTCACGATATCGCGAATTTGACTGTCAGAAATATTTTGTCCTTGTTTAGCCATTTCTGATTTTGCACCGGCAATCGCATTATTTAATTGGGCATCGGAGTAGCCTTCTTTATTTTTGTTATCTTGTGTAATACCACTCAAAGTGTTCATTTCATCTTGAGCTGCATTAACTTGTTTTTGATTCAATGCGTTACCGTTTTTGGCATAGGCAGCATAAACACCGGCTAAGGCTCCAGAACCATCAATTGGTACAGCACTTGTAACGTAAATATTGGCATCAGTAATACCGGCGGTTAAAGCTGCATTTTTATATTGGTTAGCAGTAATCGTAGTGATATTATTTTTGCCATTGTAGTCTAAAATTTTTACGTTAATACCTGAACCACTGCTTGTTTTTTGAATCATTGCGCTAGACCACACTCCAGAAGAAGTGGTGAAGTTGTCGCCTGATGGATTTAAGTATTTAACTAAATCAGAACCAGTAACAGTGATTGTTTGGTAATTGCCACCGTTTAAAGGAGCAGTTAAAATTTTTAAAGTACCATCTCTTTGAGAATCAGTTAATGAAGTACCTAGTGTAACCACTGGTGTGTCATCATCTGCTAAAACTGTATGGTGTGTAAAGGTAAATGCCGCGACCATACTTAGTAAAATTGTCGTTAGAAATGTAAATATTTTTTTCATTGATATACTTCTTTCTTTGTTGTTTATATTTTTTGATTCAGTAGAGCTATTATACTAAAAAATGAATAAAAGGTAATAAAGCATAATCTAAAAATTCCTAAAATATTAGAAAATGAAAATGTCCCTCTTCCATAATTTCGATCTAATTCTTTAAGATGGTATAATAAATAACAATAAAAGGGGGACATTATGTTACAAGTGCCTAAGTTAACTATCATTATGCCGGTTTACAACACGGCACAATATCTGCCACGCGCTTTTGATGCTTTACTTAAGCAAATCGACAAAAGCTTTAAGTTGATCGTGGTTGATGATGGCTCAACTGATAATTCAGTTGAGGTAGCCCAAAACTATGCCCATCGCTTTCCATATTTTAAATTAATTAAAAAGAAAAATGGCGGCCCATCTGATGCACGTAATGTTGGTATGGAGTATATTGACACGCCATATGTCACCTTTCATGATGGTGATGACTGGGTGGATCCAGGCTATACGTCTTTTTTTATTCGCGCTTTTGAAGAACATCCTGATGTAAATCTTGTTTCTTGTGGGTATTGGATGGACTATCCAGATAAAAAGTCACGTGTTGTTGGACGACCTGAAGGCGGTTTTTTAACGCGTGGTGAAACTTATCTAAAATTAACCAATGTTTTTGGTTCGCCAATGAAAGGCTATAGTTGGAATAAAGCTTATAAGACAGCAATTATTAAAAAATTCCATTTACAATTTGATCGCGATATTTCACTACTTGAGGATCAAATTTTTAATGTGAAATATATTTCTGTAGCTAAAGGAGTTTATTATACTCAGCGTCCTTACTACCATTATTGGCAAAGAAAAGGAAGTATTATTCATCAACCTAATGTTAAAAAGGTAGCCGATAATTTCCGTGGTAATTATCGAGTATGGCGCAGAATTATTAAGACGATGCTGAAAGATCATGAAGATGAGAAGATGCGTAAAAAATTAGATCGTTCACCTCTTCGTGATAGCGATGTTCAATAAAGAGGAAGTTGTATGAAAGAAAAAGTTAATGGTGTCGAATTTTATTATCATAAATTAGGTAAGGGAGTACCTTTACTACTGCTTCATGGACACCATTTAGACGGCGGAATGTTTGATAAAATTGTGGCTCCACTTTCTCTTTACTACACGGTATACGTTTTAGATATGCGTGGTCACGGCCTTAGTGAAGGTGACATTGCGGAACACTACAAGACTGAAGTGGAAGATGTTTATTCTTTTATTAAGCAAGTAGGAATTGAGGGATGCTACTGTTTCGGCTTTGATGCTGGCGGTTTAGTTGCAATGATGCTGGCTAGAAAGCATTCTGATATTTTTAAGAAAATGATTGTGGCAGGCGTTTTTGTAAATGGTGCAGGTATTCGTCCATACCACTATTTGACTGAGGGCTTTCACCGCTTTTTAAAGCTTGACCGCGATAGCCGAGTAGAATTAACAGAATCATTTATTTCAGAAGATGATTTAAGAAAAATTACGACACCAACTTTGTGTGTGGTTGGTGAAAAAGATTGGGTTAAGGTTGAACACGTTCGTTGGTATAGCCAATTAATGCCTAATGCACGTTTGGTAATTATGCCACGACAAACACATGATAGCTACGCAGTTAGAAGTTTAAAATTACTTGATTTGATTAAGGGCTTTTGCAAATGAAATGATTTGTTTATTGATTTAGAGTAAAAAAAGTAATATTAAAATCAAATTTTGAATGCATTAACTAGTTTTTTAGTAGTTAATGCTTTTTTAGTAGTGTTATATTAGGAGAAAATCTTGTTTAGATAAACAGAAATGTGGACAGTATTAATAATAAATTTACTAATTGCGATTGCATTAGCATATTTTGGCTTAAAAGAAAGACAAGAAGCTTTTAGTTGGTTTACAGCAGGCAGTGTCTTTATAGTATTTGGCCTAATTTTACTAATCAGCGCAATTCCTGTATTCAATGATTTCAATGCATCATCATTATTGATGTTTATTGGTGGAATTTTGCTTATCGTAGGAATTATTGCTCTAATCATTGGGTTTGCTACTAAAGCAGCAAGAATAGTAAGTTTGCGAGATATAGCAATTGCAATGGAAATTGCGGCAGTTTGTGTAATTTATTTAATTCATAATTTGGATCTAAGTTTCATAAATTTATTTGTACCAGAACTTTCAGTTATTATTGGCTTTTTATTGTTTGTATTTTCAAGAAAGAAAAATTAACTAAATTTACGTTTTATTTTAAACGTAAAAAAGGACGCAAAAAAATGCGTCCTTTTTTACGTCCTTTTTGAAACGGAAAATTGTAATTTTTCGTCCTTTTTTGGACGCAAATGCTATAATTTAGGAAATGAAAGTAGGTGAGTTAATGCGAGAGACTAATAATTTAGAATTTAAAGAAACGATAACTAATACTTTTTTGAAAACAGTCAGTGCATTTGCAAATTATGGTGATGGAGAAATTAAATTCGGTATTAAAGATGACGGAACAGTAGTTGGAGTGAAAGATCCAGTTCAAACATGCTTAAATATTGAAAATAAGATTAATGATGCATTTAGACCTCAAGTCGATTATCGTTTACATATTGATGAACAGACTAATGTAATTACGTTAAAAGTTTATCAGGGACTATATCCCCCATATTTTTACAAAGAAAAAGCTTATAAAAGGAATGCTAGTGCGTCTGTACCAGTAGATTCTTTAGAATTATCTCGTCTCATCTTAGAGGGACAGAATCGTTCATACGATAGTTTGCTATCTCATGCAACCGATCTGCACTTTTCTATTCTAGAAAAAGCCTTGCAAAAAAAGATTGGTATCAAAAAACTTACATCGGATTTGTTAATTACATTAGGTTTGCGAGAAAAAGACAGTGGATATACCAATGCTGGTGCACTTTTTGCAGACGAAAATGATTACCGAGGCATCGATTTAGTTAAATTTGGCGATAATATTAATGTCATGCTTGATCGCACTCAGGTGGAAAATGTTTCTATACTAAAGCTTTATCAGGATGCACTACAAAAATATCGTCAATATTATCAAAATGAAGTAATCGATGGTGCATATCGTAGAAAAATTGAGCAGATACCTGAAGAGGCATTCAGAGAAGCAATTGCTAATGCGATCGTTCATCGAACCTGGGATGTAAATGCACAGATTAAAGTAGCAATGTTTGATGATCGAATTGAAGTGACATCCCCAGGTGGATTGCCTAAAGGTTTAAGTAAAGAAGAATATTTAGCTGGCCAGCTTTCTATTTTGCGTAATCCAATTATTGCTAATATTTTCTTTAGATTAGGATTAATTGAGCAATTTGGTACAGGAATTCAAAGGATACTTGCTGCTTACGCTGATAGTAAAAGTCAACCTCAATTTTTAATTTACGAAAATTCCATTAAAATCATTTTGCCGGTAGTTAAGACAGAACTTCAAGGTGTCTCAAAAGATGGCAATGAGGTGTATACAATTTTACAAAATATGCCACTATCAAGCTCTAACATCAGTCAAGAGACTTCTTTTAGTAAAAATAAGGTTTTAAAACTTTTGGATGAATTAATTCAAAAAGGTTATGTAGTAAAGATAGGAAATGGTCGTGGCACAAGATATCGTCGATCAAAATAGAAAGAAACGTCTCTTTTATTTATAAGAGGCGCTTTTTCGTATATAATGGACCTGTATATGATTTTTAAAATTCAGAAGAGGTAGCTATGAACAAGGAAGAACTCCATCAATTATTGCACCCAATGAAGGTGATCGGGTTAGGTGGTAATCCCGCATTAAATGAAAAGATTGCTTCAATTTTGCATCAACCACTTATTGAAACTGCAGTTCATCACTTTAGCGATGGTGAAATTCAAGTTAATATTGGCGAAACTGTCAGAGGTTGCGATGTTTTCGTTATCCAATCTATCCAAGATCCAGTTAACGAAAACTTCATGGAACTTGAAATTGTTTTGGACGCACTTCACCGTGCTTCAGCTCACAGAATTAACGTAGTAGTTCCATACTTGGCATATTCACGTTCAGATACAAAGACTCGTTCACGTGAACCAATTACTGCTAAGCTTATTGCTAACTTGCTTCAATTAACTGGTATGGATCGTTTGATCACCGTTGATTTGCACGCTTCACAAATTCAAGGCTTCTACAATACTCCAGTAGATCACTTACACGCTATTCCACTTCTTGCACAATACTTTTTAGACAACGGTATTGCTACTAAGGAAGACGATGATATTGTTGTTGTTTCACCTGATCACTCAGGTGCTAAGCTTGCACGTAACTTCGGCCAATACTTCAATGCTCCTATTGCTATTGTTGACCAACGTGGTGCACGCTATGATACAGAAGTTCACGATATTATTGGGGATGTAAAGGATAAGAAGTGTATTATCGTTGATGATTTAATCGACACAGGTTCTCGTATTTCATCTTCAACTAAGTCAGTTTTAGCATCAGGTGCCAAGAAGGTTTATGTTGCTGCAACTCATGCACTTCTTTCTAAGAACGCAACTGAAGTAATTAACGAATTGCCAATTGAACAAATTGTTGTAACTGATACTATCAAGCATAATCGTTATCCAGATAGAATGGTTCGTATTTCTGTTGATCAACTTCTTGCATGCGGTATCGACTATGTTTACAACGATCGTTCAATTCACCAAATTTTTGATGAGCAAAATCGTTTAAAATAAAATATAATAATTAAGTTTATAAAAATAATCCTCATTGTTATAGTGAGGGTTATTTTTTGTTAATCAACCACAAAACATATAACTATTTATAAATAGCAATGATTGATATAATTGATTTGTGTTGTATAGATAGAACAGAGAAAGTTTGAGGAATAGAAATGGCACGACGGAAAAACATGAAGAGACGAAGAGTAATTCTTGGAAATACTTTTCATCTGATCAGAGAAAATGGAATGGATAATGTTTCTTTGCAAATGATTGCGGAAAAATCAGGCATTTCCAAATCCCTGTTGCAATCATATTATCCGCATAAAGCCAAATTAACTAATGATATTATTCGTAATTTATTTAATACATTAGGGGAACAAGTAAATAATTACGATATGGCTAATAGCAATGCACTATATGCTAGAACCAAGGCTTTTATTTATACAATTGCCATTTTGGGAATGCACGATGAAGGTTTAGATCGAATTATTTCTGAAGCCTTCATCAGTAATGCTTCCTTAGATAATTGGGGCATCATGCTTAATGATTGGATCAAGGAAAATCATTTGTTTGATGATATTGATGTTGATGAAGCTAAACTAGAAACAGGAATTGCATTTGTAACAAGTGGAATTGGTCGCTTGTATCATGATCGTAAAAAGCATCATTTATCAGCAGAAGAACTTGCTGATTATGCGACTAGTGCGTTAATGTATAGTTTCTTACGTTGTTCTTCTAGTGAAATTGAACAAGCACTAAAAGATGGACACGATATTATTGAAACAACTGATATGGAAGCAGTTCACCGAGCAATTGATACAATGTTTGATGAAGGTAAAGAAATTTTCAGCTAAAGGGGAATCGTCATGGTTGAAGGCAAAAGAGCTGATTTGCGACGAATAGGACAGGAGCAAAACACGCAATATAAGAGAACGTTAGCATTTGTAATCTTTTTAATTGCTTCACTGTCTCTAATAACAGCTACTTTTCTAAATCCACTTTTTATGAAAAAGCAAATTAGAACTAGTTATAATGAAGCGGTAGTTGTAAGACAGGTGAATAAAGGCTTTAATTCATTAGCTGATCTTGTTGGTGCAAGCAGTGTAGATAACTCAAATTTGCTTGCTAGTGCGCAAACCCAACCCATTGCTGACCATGTAATTGATTATTCTCTAGGAATTCACTGGATTAAGGTTAATAATTCTAAACTCGCTAATCAAATCTTAACGGATATTGATAAAGGAATAGATAAAGGATCTTCAAGTGGTGCACAAGAAGTTAACAGTAAGTTGAAAAAGCAAAAATCGAATGCACTATATGCGATTATTAGAGCATTTAATCTAAATATAGTTACCTTAGGAGCCAATATTGCAGGATTATTGTTTATAGTGAACATTATTATTATCATTGTGACGATAATTTCGATGATTTCATTATTAAGTGATATGAAAACTAAATCTACTGTTCGTATGCTTATCCATGATATCGCCGCAGCAGGAATGTGGGCCGGTTTTTGGTTAATTCTTATTTTTGGATTAATGGCCATAGTGCCCGTTATTTTTGATGTTGACAATATTGAATTTGGCTTTTTATTGGAGATAGGCAGCAGCGTATTTTTAGATTATGTAATTACTGGTGTAATCATTTATGTTATTTGTGCTATTCCATGGCAAGCAACAGCAGCTAAATAAAATTTCAGAAAACGTAATCATTCAAGGATGGTTACGTTTTTTCTTGCAAAAAAATTAATTTTTACGTACAATTAAAAAATAATTAATAAATTTTTATATATTTAACGAAAGAGCTAGGCGAGTTACATGAAAAAAGCAAAGATTATTTTTCTTGCTTTCATAACACTGATTTCAACTCTTTTTTTGTTTAATCAGTCAGTTTCTGCAGCCAAAAAAGTAGAAGATGGCACAGTAATGAAGAAGATTAAACAATCTAAAGAATTAGTGGTGGGTACTTCAGCTGATTATCCCCCACTTGAATTTACAATCAGTGTAGGTGGCAATACAAAATACGTAGGGGTCGATATAGAATTAGCTAAGGATATTGCAAAAGATCTACATGCAAAGCTAGTCATTAAGAATATGAGTTTTGATTCTCTACTTGTAGCACTTGAAACAGGAAAGGTAGACATGGTTATTTCAGCTATGACACCTAATCCTGAAAGAAAAAAGAGTGTGGATTTCTCAAAAATTTACTACAAGCCGAGTGGTGAATATTTCTTAATCAATAAACGTGATCAAGCTAAATATAAGAAAATTAAAGACTTTGCTGGTCAAACCGTTGGTGCACAGACGGGTAGTATTCAATATCAATTAATTCAATCACAAATGAAAAAGTCCAAGGCAAAAGGACTGGGTAAAATTAATAACTTAGTTTTGGCATTAAAATCAGGCAAGATGTCTGGTGTTGTTATGGAAGAGTTGACTGCTAAAGCTTATGCCAAAAATGATAATAGTTTGATGGCAGTTAGAAGTGATTTGCGTGAAGAACAGGCAGGTAACGCCGTGGCTGTTGCTAAAGGTCAACCTGGCTTAATTAGAGCAGTTAACAAGACTATAAATCGGGTTGAAAAGAAAAACTTAATTAATAAAGAATATTTACCTGAAGCTGCTAAGTATATGAAAACTGAGCAAAAGAGTAACACAATGGCCAAATATGCCCCATACTTTGTTAAAGGTATTGGCTACACAATTGTAATTACTATCTTTTCAGTTTTAATCGGTATTATCTTAGGGATGCTTCTTGCACTTATGCGTTTATCTAAGAATAAATTATTACATGGTATAGCAGTTTGCTACATTGAATTTATTCGTGGTACTCCGCAAATGGTTCAAATTTTATTCGTTTACTTCGGTGTTGGGACTCTTATTTCTAATTTATCCGCACTTGTTGCTGGTATTATTGCTATTGGACTTAATTCAGGTGCGTATGTTGCTGAAGATATTAGATCAGGTATTGCATCTGTTGCTAAAGGGCAAACAGAGGCTGCTAGATCATTAGGTTTGAGTCAAGCTAAGGCATATCGCTATGTTGTTATTCCCCAAGCATTGAAGAATATTTGGCCGGCCCTTGGTAACGAGTTTATTACTTTATTAAAGGACAGTTCCTTGGTTTCAGTAATCGGAGTAACGGAGTTAATGTACCAAACTGAATTGATCCAAACTTCAACTTACCGTGGTGTTTTACCATTATTCATTGCGATGATTATTTACTTCATCATGACGTTTACTTTAACTAGATTACTTAATTATTTCGAAAGACGGATGAAACATAATGACTAAAATGCTAGATATTCAACATCTGAAGAAGAATTTTGGAAAAAACGAAGTTTTAAAGGATATTTCAGCTTCAGTAGACAAAGGACAGGTAATTTGTATTATTGGTCCATCAGGATCAGGGAAGAGTACACTGTTGCGTTGTCTTAACGTGCTTGAACATCCAACGGCTGGAAAAATTGTTTTTGATGGCACTGATTTAGCTAGTTTAAAGGATGGTAAGGAGCTTGATCAATTACGAGAAAAGATGGGAATGGTTTTCCAAAACTTTAATCTTTTCCCTAATATGAATGTGATCGAGAACATTAAACTTGCACCTATGAAAGTAAAGGGTGTAGATGAAGCGTCTGCTGAAGAAAAAGGAATGGCATTACTTGAAAAGGTAGGATTAGTTGATCGAGCTAAACAGTTTCCAAGTAGTTTGTCAGGGGGGCAACAACAACGTGTAGCTATTGCTAGAGCTTTAGCAATGGATCCAGAAGTAATGCTTTTTGATGAACCAACAAGTGCTCTTGATCCTGAAATGGTAGGCGAAGTTTTGAAAACTATGCAAGATTTGGCTAATTCTGGAATGACAATGGTTATTGTGACCCATGAAATGGGGTTTGCTAGAGAAGTAGCCGATGAAGTTTGGTTTATGGCAGATGGCTATTTACAAGAAAAAGGCACACCTGAACAAATTTTTGAACATCCAAAAAGTGATAGAGCAAAAGACTTTTTATCCAAAGTTTTATAAAAGTAAAAGCAACTATTGTGAATTTGTCAATAGTTGCTTTTTATTTCAATTTATTGTGGCGATGTTTTGCAATGCGTACTGTTTTATAAAAAAATTTTGATTCCATCCCTTTTTAGTGAGGGTATTAATTATGATATTAGTGTTAGAAGCAGTAGTGGATTTTGGAATAATTACAGCACGCAAAATTTTATTTTGTAGTAAGAGTGGTGATTGGACATTCGTCATATTACTCAAAGATGCAGTTGGTTTATTGGCAATATTTTTAGTAGCAGTTGCATAATTAGTTGTATCATTGGTGGCATCTTGTTTGAATAATTTAAATGTATATTTATACACTCCTTGAATATTTATTTCATATTCATGACCTGGAATAATTTGAGTTTTACCGGGTGAGTAAGTAAGGAGTGTCTTAAAATTACCATAACCACTTGAACTATAATTTTTTACGTTTACACCAGAAGTAACTGTATTAGTATCTAAATCAGTAATTGTAATTGAAGGAATAGACTTAATGGTTTTATCTGATAAGTAAATTGACCAGACAATGTTTTTTCCTTTAGCAAGCTCAAAAGGAAAAAGACGGATACTTGGGTAAGTTACGATTGGTTGACTGGCTACATGAAACATGTCATTAGCGTTTAAAACTTTTTGAACAGAATATCGATATCCATTATTACCATAAGCAGCGCCAATTCCAGTGTTAGTTAATCTAGTTGAAAGAATCCATGCGCGGTGTCCAGTATCTGAGCCAGTTAAATTATAATGATCTGTGATTAAATCAGTAATTACATCACCTGCAGATTGCGGAGATACGTTAAAATTTAAATTGGAAGTTTCAGAAGTATCTTTAGCCAATTTCCAGATAGATTTTGAAATATAATTTGGTCTTTTTTCGCTAGGCAGACCATGTTGATTTATAAAAGGATTTGCATTAACAGCTGCCATGACCGCTGCAGTTTTTTGAGCATTACTATTTAAAATTTTAGTAGTGGTAACTGCGGGCAAGTTAAAAATAGAGCGGTAATAATTGACATAATCAATCTGCGTTTGAATGTATTTAGAATTCAAACTACCAGCATTAAATTTTTTACTTAAATGTGGTTTTTTAGCGTAAATATTTAAATTGTCATAATTAGTTTTGTCTAGTGCTGCATATTCTTTTTGAAAATTGTGTATTTCGTTAATTTCTTGTGTAGTAAAAGTTGCTGCAGAAGTAGTTTGACTGGCAAAGGATGTAAGAAATATTGCAATGGCAGTCGCAATGGAGAATTTTTTGGTAAACATATTTAACTCCCTTCTAGTGCTACATTAATCCATTTAATTAATTATAAAACATAATGAAAAGGCTTTAGTTAAAAATATTCTACTATTTTGAGTTTTTCTGGTATTCTTTGCGTATAATTAAGGATTGGAACATTTAAAAGAGGTATAAAACAATGACTAAAAAAATACAAGTCGGATTAATTTTTGGTGGTAACTCATCAGAATATGAAGTATCAATCGTTTCAGGTCATAATATTTATAAGGCAATTGATAAAGATAAATTTGATGTACATCCAATTTGGATTACTAATGAAGGATACTTTGCAAGTGAAGAAGAAAGCTTCAAAGTCTTAGAAGATCCTTCGTATCAAGTGGAAAATCCACATAAGGTAAATAATATTTCAAATATTATTGAATTGAAGAATTTACCAGAGATTGATGTATTCTTCCCAATTGTTCACGGTAATTTAGGTGAAGATGGGGTCTTACAAGGATTGTTCCGCTTGATGAACAAGCCATTTGTAGGTGACGATGTCTTAGCTGCAGCTGCAACTATGGATAAGGAATTTACCAAGATTTTAGCTCAAAGAGTTGGTGTTCCAGTAGCTGATTGGATTTCAATCAAGCGTTTTGAATACGATGATAAGAATAATGATAAACTTAATTATGAAAAAGTAGCTGAAAAGCTTGGTCATGATATGTTTGTAAAACCATCTAACCAAGGTTCATCAGTTGGCGTTAACCATGTAACTAATGCTGAAGCATATGCTGCAGCATTAGAAGAAGCATTCAAGTACGATGATAAGGTTTTAGTTGAAGAAACCGTTCCTGGCACCGAAGTTGAAACTGCTGTCCTTGGCAACGATAAGCCAATTGTAGCAGGTGTTGGACAAATCACCAATGCAAAAGGCTCATTCTATACTTACGAAAATAAGTATGATGATAATTCAACTTCTAAGTTGCAAATTCCTGCAGATTTACCACAGGATATTGTTGATACTGTCAGAGAAAATGCTCGGAAGGTTTACGAAATTACTGAATGTAGTGGTATGGCAAGAATTGATTCTATGCTTACTCCAGATGGTAAAGTAGTATTAACTGAAGTGAATGCACTTCCTGGTTTTACTAATATCAGTATGTATCCTAAGTTATTCGAAGAAGCTGGTATTCCTTACACTGAATTGATTACTCGCTTAATCCAAGCAGGTATGGATCGTTTTGACCACAAGAAGACATTGCTTCACAAGCATGATTAAACGCCGAATTTTTGTAGAGGTAGGTTTTAATGACAACTAACAAGCATGATTTTGAAGAATTAGCTGCACCTAAGGCAGCTGCACAAGAATTAGGTATTAGTGTTGCCACATTGAGAAAGTATTCTCTAATCGTGGAAAAAGTAACAGGCAATGCGGATTACTTTGCCCGTACTAAGCAAAAGGCACGTTTATATCATCAAAAGGATATTGATGACTTAAAGGCATTTCACCGATTATCTAAAAATAGTGGGTTAACTTTGCAAGAAGCAGCTCGTCAAATTTATGCAGTTAGTGAGAAAAAAGTAGATAATACTGAAGAAAATAAAAATAAAACCACGTACACGAGTACTGATATGATGGATACTCAAGAAGTGGTTAAACTTCTCAATACTTTGCAACAAACTATCTCAAAACAAAATGACGCAATTAGTTCTTTACAAAAACAATTAAATGTAATTCAAAAACAAAATCAAGATTTAATTGAAGCACAAAAGCAATTATCTGCTCCAGATAATACTGATAAGATAGCTGCTTTACCTGATATTTCAGGTATCGTGAGTGCAGATGAAAAAGAGAAGAATGTTGAAGAAAAACGTGAAGAAGTAAAAAAAGACATGCATAAGAGTCAAGATGAAATGCGTGACGAAATTATTTCTAAAGCAAAAGAAAATGCTAAAAAGCGTGCAACTGCAAACGTTCATCGCACTTTGGAAGATATGCAGCTTTCAACTCCAAAAGAGCATTGGTGGCAAAGAATTTTTAAATTTTAAACAAAAAAGTTAAGAATTGAAAGGTGACCTAACATTGGGTCACCTTTTGTTTTACAGTAAAGCTATATATAAATTTAGGAAGTTGTTGTAATGAATTTTAAATGGAAAAAGAAATACACTGCAGCAATTATCGTTGCGATAGTTGGCGCCGTGTTAACAGTATTAACGTATTTTGCAACAGACATTTATCAAAAGGACGAGGTTGCACTAATTACCGATGATAAGATCAAAGATACGTTAATTGAGAAGAATGAAGATGTCTATAAAAATCAAGATCAAACTAGACAGCAGATATTACATTTGAAGATTTTATCTGGTAAACATAAGGGGGAGACGTATACTACTAAAAATGTATATTATCCTTCACAATTAACTACGCAGAAGTACCATGCTCACCAGAGAATTTTTGTTAATATCAAAAAGGGAGATCCAGCAATTGTTAATCCTAAACGTGATTGGGTATTAGTGTTAGTGGTTACGATCACATTAGCTTTAATGGTGACAATTTCTGGTAAACATTCGATTGCGTTAGTAATTTCGATGGCAATTAGTTGGGTGCTTTTTTACTTGATAATAGTTTGGGACGTTCATTTAAATGGGTCACACATTATTTTGTTATTCGGTCTTGCAGATATTATTTTTTCATTCTTTAGTCTATTAATTGTGCAAGGATTTAATAAAAAGATGCTAGTAACTTGGCTAGCAACCCTTTTAGGAGTATTTGTTTCATTTGCGCTTTGCTATGTAATTATGAAGTTAACTGGTGAGTCTGAAATGAAATATGAAACCGGTGATTATGCAACGCAAGATCCACGTGGTTTATTTTTGGCGCAAACCCTAATTGGAATTTTAGGTGCTGTAATGGATGAAGCTACAGATATTGTTTCTAGTTTGTATGAATTGATCCAAACTAAGAAAGATATCACGATGAAGCAGTTAGTACAAAGTGGTCGTACAATGGGACAAGAAATTATGGGACCACTTATTAATGTATTAGTCTTAATCTTTATTGCGGGTGCTTTACCCGAAACAATTTTATATTTACGCGATAATAATACTCTGGCTTCAACGTTTGGTTTCACATTATCACTTGGAGCTACTCAAAGTGTAATTTCGGCGATCGGAATAGTTCTAACTGTAATTTTTGCAACGGGATGTAGCTTATTCTTTATAAAGGATAGAGATTGGAAGAGCTTATTTAAAAAAGAAGGTGAGAATAAATGAGTACCTTAATGGCCCTAATTATTGTTTTGGCAATATTAATGACAATCGTAGGTGGCGAGACTGGAATTCGAAGTTTCTTTAGTGTTTTGATTAATACTTTGCTATTAATTTTGGTAGCGATGTTAATTTCATGGGGCATAAATATTGCTGTCTTAACTTTAATTTTTATTCCATTGAAATTAGTGACGATCATTTTCTTGGGAACGCATGATTATACCGTAGCTAAGAACTCATTTTATTCTAGTTTCTTGGTGTGTTTGATAGTTAGTTTATTTATTTGGGGATGCCAATATTTAGCACAAGCTGCAGGCCTAGGACCAGAAGCTGGAGAATTGTTAGTTGGTTTATCACAAATGCCCGGATTAAGTTATCCGATGATTGCAGTAACAGTAGCCATCTTTTCAACTTTAGGTGCAATTGCAGAAGCAGCGGTTGCGATGAGTTCAGGTTTGCTTGAAATAAAAAAGCATAATCCTAATATTAGTGAAGAAGAATTAATGGCTAGTGGAACGACAATTGGTAACGATGTTTTGGGTACTGCAATGAACACTATCTTATTTGGGATGTTTGGCAGCTTTTTGTCATTATTTCTATGGTATTTCCGTTTGGGATATACTCCAGGTGAAGTAGTTAATGAAAAACTTTTTGTTAATGAAGCATTAATTATCATGTATTCGTTAATTGGCGTTATATTAACAGTACCGTTATCTTCATTTATGTTATCTAGAGGAATGAGCAAGAAGGGAGTAAAAAATGAAAATAGAAAATCTGACACTAACTAACTTTAATGATCGCCAATATAAGGTACATACTTATATTTTGGAGCAAAATCCAGAGTTGGTAGAACAAAAAAGGCCTTTGGCTATCGTAGTTCCTGGTGGCAGTTTTGAGCATTTATCTAAAAGAGAAGGCGAACCAGTTGCATTAGCTTTTAATAATCAGGGATTTAACAGTGTTGTCATGGAATATAACTTAGTACATGATGAAGGAAAGATTTATCCAGATGCGGGTCTTGATGTTTTAACTACAGTAAAATATTTTAGAGATCGTGCAGATGAATATCATTTGGATCCTGAACGCATTTTAACGATTGGCTTCTCGGCTGGTGGACATGTAGTTAGTGTGGCTAACAATATGGCGATTGATCCAGAATATCAAGAAAAGTATGGCTTCAAGAAAGACGATGTATTACCTAATAAATCAATTTTGGGCTATCCATTGATTAATATTGAGAAGATTGGATTTCCTATTCCAAAAGATCAAATGGATAAGATGCCTAGTGAGAAGAAAATTCTTGATAGTGCATTAGGAGTTACACGTGAAACACCAGACACATTTATTTTTCAAGCTTGGGATGACCCTGTTGTCCTGACTGGTAATTCAATTGAATATCTGGCAGCGTTAAATAAGAATAAGGTGTCAGCTGAGGCACATTTATTTAATCACGGTTATCATGGCTTCTCTTTAGCACGCCACAATGTACAAACTAAGGGACGCGAATGGCAAGAGAATCCGCATGCAGCTCATTGGTTCAATTTAGCGATGGAATGGCTGAAGAGCGAATGGGGCGAATAAAAAGAAGATCTTAATCAGACACGAGAGTGTTGATTAAGATCTTTTTCAGATATTGTTTTTATTTTTATGATGTCTTTGAATTAGTGAATTCATCCAACTAACAAGGTAAAACAAAGTTATTAGGATAAACTGAGCATCAATTGAGTAGGCGAACAATTTGAAGTTAAGAACTAAAGTGATAATTAGCCAAACACAATAAATTGCTTCAATGGGTAAAATAATGTGGTTAATTTTGCGATTTTTAAGAATTGTGTGATAGATATCATGCATATTGCTCACCACCAAATTTTAATTTTATAATGGCCAGCTAGTGATAGACCATTTAGCAGGAACGCCTAATAGCCAATGACCATTATTAAACATAGCAATATGATTGCTATCTAATGTAATAACTGAAATGATGGCTATAATTGTAATTAATAAAATCATAGCCAAGATTGCTTTCTTTCTATTTACGGACATAATTTTGCCTTATTTGTAAAAACTAATTTAAGATTACCGGCAATGTATAAATCATAATAAGAACCTCGTTTCTTGTAGCTCAAGTTACGATATAAATTATTAATCAAGTTGGCAGTTATATTCGCATTTTTGCATAAAAGGGATGCAATTTTATATATGCAACTAATAGGGTAAATTTTGTGCGAGACTAGCTAACCCATTGGTACTTAGAATGTTTTTTATGTTTTTAGCTTGATCAAAATTAGAACTAAATAAGTATTTGTAATATTTAATCAAAAGTTTATAGATAAAAAGCTCTGGTGTTGCAGGTAATTTATCTAGAAGCGCAAAAGCTTTATTAGCCTGTATTTTATTTCTGTTTTGGTAACAAACGTATAAATAATTGATACAGATGCCACTGATTATATCTTGAACTAAAAAATCTTGGTCTTGTATATTTTTATAACGTTTAAAAATAGAATTCATTAATAAAGAAATTTGATCGAAATCAAAGATTAACATAGATTGCTCTAACAGGTGAAGTGTAGTTGTACTTTCCGTCCAATTGTCTCGCTTGATAAATTCAGTAATGATCTGTTTCTTAAGATTGGGATCAATTTGCTTTTCTTTTTGCTCTAAATGCATTATTGCAAGGCTAGTTCTCAGTTTTAGATCCTGAGCATTATGCAATTTGTTTATTTCCTTAAGTAAAGTTTTCAACTCAGCAACATTATTGTCGTAGTATGCCGTCATTACTTTCGTAGATAAAAGACTCTGTGGAGTATTTTCATCATCACTGTTGTAGTCTGGCAGAATGTCATTAATAAAGTCTGCTACGTTGATATGATTAGATGTTAGTAGCAACAATGCAGTAGATAAATTTATTTCCTGTGTTCCGTTTTCTATCCTGGAATATTGAGATGGAGAAATAATGTTTTTTATAATTTTTTGGGGGATAAATTTAAGTCTTGTCTATATTTTCGTAATGCTTCTGATATCTTCATTTGTTTTGCTTTCTAAGTAATAAAATTCAACTTAGAATAGTTTAGTTTAATATTTTGATGAAGTACAAAAAAGGTTCTCATCTACGAGAACCTTTTTCGTTTATCTAATTAATTTTGTTTGCTAATCTTTCTTCTCTCTAAAGAAGATAACTTCCTTAGCTGCCACAAATGGGCCAGATGACTTATAAACCTTTAATCTGATTGCCTTAGCTTCGACATCCCTCAAGCCAACAACCTTATTCTTGCTGTCAGACTTCCAAGTAAGTCGTTCGCCATAAGGCTTAAAGGTAATGCCATCCATTGAGGTTTCAACACTGACTTCAACAGGATCACCCTGATGATCGATCTTTCTAGGTACCCAAACCATACGACTTAATTGCTCTAAATGATCAAACTTGAAGTTTAATTCAAGTGGCTTGTCTTCACTTACGCCGTTAATAGTTTCCCATTCGCTGGCAAGCTTTAGATCAGTCAAATATTCAATTGGATGATCTTTTTGACTGGTTAAACTACTGGTGACATGGATATTACTGATGGCGTAATTCATTGGATCCGGTTTGGTAATTACACCAAATGGTTCTGACCATTCAGAAACTTTATTACCAGCAACATATCTCAAGCGTAAAGTGTAGCGAGTATTTGGCACTAATTCGTGGAAGGTAAATGAGCTACCATCAATGCCATCATGCAAAATGCCGTTAACTTCAATTTGGACCTTATCGGTTAATTGTGGCCAAACAACAGTTAATGAATGTGAACTTATCTTATCAGGATCAACCATTGGCTGCTTTGGTGAGTGAAGCAACGAATCAGTAATTGCGTGAACCAAAGTTTCATTACCATATCTGAAGTTACGGATAGTGATCTCAATCTTTGAATCAGTAATATCCCGTTTAGCCAATTTAATTTGTAAAGCTGTTTGCTTCTTTTCTTGATATTGATCAAATTCAGGCATCCAGCTGTAGTTGGTATTAAAGAAGAAACCTTCTTTTGCATGTGCGAATGTATCAACAGTGCCATATTCTTGCATATTGACAACTTGATCATTAATCTTAACAGTTAAACCATCAGGGTAACCATCACACATAATATTTAGATTAGTGGTGTTTTCAGTTTGGAAAGTACTGAAATCACCTTGAGTTGGATCAATGGTAATAGTTAACTTGCTTGCTTCAAGATCACTAGTAATCTGCGTTTCTACATGATTTCTAGAATAATCATTGTAGCCATTATCATCGTAAGTAACCATTTTGCTACGTCCTTGTGGGTAAAGAACGTAATTACGATCACCTAAGTCAAAGATTGATCCGCCACGTACAAAGACAGGTAAATGCCAAGACGGGTAAGACTGTTTGTTATAAACGCGGCCACCTAAGAACTTTTTACCATCGAATAAATCGATCCACATGGTACGGTGATTTGGTAAGTAAAGATTGTCTTTTCTTGAATTCCCATTACCATCTTCTCGGCCGTTTACGATTGGTGAAATGAGCAAGTTAGGACCAAGCATGAATTCGTGACCAACTTGTGGTGTGTAATTGATTTGCTCATGAGGAAATTCTAAAAATAATGGTCTCATGATAGGTTCACCAACTTGCGCACGATAGATGAGCGTATACATGTAAGTTTGAAGTTGTTCACGGAGCTTTAGATATGCGCGGTTAATCTTGGTCATCTTGCTGTTATAAGCAAATGGCGTTTTACTAAAATTGCCTTGATCGTCAAGATTGAAAAGAATAGGCGTGAATGCCTTCCATTCAAAATCACGGATACTAATTTGAGCATTACCTCCACCAACAGTTCCGTCAACTGCACTACCAACTAATGGTTGACCAGATAAACTTGCACCTAAAAAGCCGGCAACTTGAGTTGGAATATTTTCCCAATTACCACCAATATCGCCAAAGGCCAACATTATTCTGTTTTGACTACCGGCAATACCTGTATTTGAAAAAATAAGTGGACGTTTACGTTTTAAATTATCACGTAAGATCAGCGAGTCATTTTTAAGTGTTTTAGGATCACTAGTATCAGTTTGAATAAAAGTAGTGTCGGGAGCAGTCTTTGGCGTTTCGTCACAGCTCCAAACGCCAGCATTAACTTCTCTTGACGCAGCATAATCGCTAAAACTGGTCATTTGCTCGGCATCAACATCTTGGATATTGTAGTTGGGTACAATCCAGCGTAGTTTGAAATGTTGCTTTTGATAACGATCAATCATTGCACGAGCGGAGAATTGATATTCTTCCTCACCATTTAATGATGCCTTACCATTAGCATTTTCCGGATTAGTAGTTCTGGTGTAATAGTTTCCATCTTCAAACATAGTGGCGTTGCGTTCTTTAGCTTCACCAGGTTGCCATAGGGTAGTCAAAAAGTTGCCGACATGTCCCAAGCCCAATGCATATTTAGGTGGCATTAATGGCTTACCGGTTAGAACATAATATTTTTCCAAAATATCTTTAGGAGAGTTACCCAAAAGATAGAATGTATCAAATATTTGAGAGTCATGACGTAAGATTACGGCATCTTCATCTTTTTTGCCAAAATCATATTGACCAGGGGCAGTAGTATTTCTTAATTCACCAAAGCCGGAATTTGCCCAGAAAAATGGAACTTGTGTTAATACGCCACCTTTACCAGTAATTTTGTCACGTTTAATATCAATGATTTGACCCTTGTGGCTGAAGTAGCCATTTTGCATCCCACCACCGAAATAAAATTCATTTTTATGTTGCTTTAAGATTTCGGTAGTTTGATTTTGATCTAGTTCAAGCGGACTAAGCTGAACAACGCGGTTACGGTGTAAAGTCTCATCAAAAATATTCATTACTGCTGGTTTTTGCCAAAAGATTAATTGGTAATTACCAGATTGAATAATCAAAGAATCGCTTGTAGCTTTAGGCTTGGATTTTTCAAAATAACTATTATCAAATTGTGTTAGGTCAACAAAAGAGGAGTGATTTTCGTCGAATTCCTTAGCCGGATCAAGAAAATAACGGAATATTCCTTCAGCTAAAATATAAAGACGAGCAACTTCTCCGGTGGAATAGTGGAGTTCATAATAATGATCGCGTTTATTGGCACCGATAAGCTGACCTAATTGGTGTCTTTCTATTTGCGTATTTTGTGTCATATTGCTTTCTTCCTAATTAAACTTGTTAACATCTATTATAGCGAAAAAATGAAAACTTTTTGAGCAAATATATTTAAACTGGTATTGACCAATTTTATTAGCTATAATGATAATATTGAAAGCGAATTTTTATTAAAAAAGAGAGAAGAAAAATTATGACTTATTACATTCATGCAGATAAATTTTTCCTAGAAAATAGAACTGAAAACGGGGGCTATCTTGAAGTTCAAGATGACGGTAAATTTGGCTTTTTCTATCCTGAAACTAAAAAGCCAGAGGGAAAAATCCTCGACTACAAAGGTAAGTGGATTGCACCAGGATTAGTTGATACACATATTCATGGCTCTCTTCGTGAAGATGTAATGAAGAGTGACTGGGAAGGAATCGATAAGATTTCTCAAGGTTTGCTTAGTGCAGGTGTAACTTCATGGCTTCCAACTACAATTACGGCTGATAGTGATACTTTAACTAGAATTTGTAAGATGTTTGCAGATCACCAAGGTCAAGAAACTGGGGCAAAAATTCAAGGAATTCACTTTGAAGGCCCCTTCTTTACTGAAGAGCATGCCGGTGCTGAAAATCCTAAATATATGATGGATCCGGATATTAATGTCTTTAACAAATGGCGTGATGCTTCGAATGGCATGCTTTGCAAGGTTTCTATGGCACCTGAAAGAAAAGGTTCCAAAGAATTTATTCGTGAAGCTGTAAAAGAAGGCGTAGTTATTGCATTGGGTCACTCAAGTGCCACTTTTAAAGAAGCTGTCGAAGGTGTTGAAGCAGGTGCAACGATGTTTACGCATACTTTTAACGGGATGCCAGATCCAAGTCATCATACGCCATCAATTTCAAATGCTGCAATGGCTTTGAATAATGTAACTGATGAATTAATTTGTGACGGCCACCACGTTCAACCATCAATGGCTAAAGCATTAATTAATGCAGTTGGTCCAGAGCACATTGCTTTGATTACTGACTGTATGGAAGCCGGGATGATGCCAGACGGCGACTACATGTTAGGGGAACTTCCAGTTTATGTAAAAGATGGTATGGCTCGCCTTAAGGATGGCGATAATTTAGCAGGTTCAATTTTACAATTAAAACAGGCAATTAAGAATGTTGTTGATTGGAATATTGTAACTCCAGAAAAAGCTGTGCTGATGGCTAGTTACGTTCCTGCTAAGAGTGCTCATATTTTGGATAAGTGCGGTACTATTGCACCTGACAAGGATGCTGATTTCTTGATCTTGAATCCAGATATGACGCTTAGTGAGACTTACATGAATGGTGAATCAAGATACAAAGCTTAATGATGATAAAAATACCGTTAAAAAAGGTAACGGTATTTTTTATTATCATTCTATGTAAGCGCTTTTACTTTTTGGAAAAATTGTGGTATATTATTTGTGTAAAGAAAAATATTACTAGATGAAAGGTTTGTGATACCAATGGGCATCGTAAATTGAACCAGTAATATGGTTTCACCAAATGACTAAATATTTAATATAAGTGGCCCGGACCTTGTGAGGTGGGTGTGAAATAAGAATACATGATAGTCATTTGAAGAAAATATTAGCAATAGTATGTATATAGAAAGATATTTATACATGATAAATTCTATTAAAAAATGACCCTTCGCACTTATATACTGCGAAGGGTCATTTTTTTGGCTCTATTTTTTAATATACAGCACCATCATAGAAGTTAAAGCGTGGCTTATTGAAGTCGAAGTCCTTCAATTCGCTGATCTTAATAGCGTTATCGCATACACCCCAACTCATCAAGTTGATAGGCTTACCGTAATCTTCATCAGGAATAACGAGTAAGATATATTTGCCTTGTGACAATGCGTAGCCAAGTTCCATACCAAGACCAACATCTTCTTCTTCAGGTAAGTAAACCCCTAACATAATATCTGAAGATTTGATACCAATTAAGTCGTTGTGATAAGTAGCAGATGCCCATTCAATATCGTGTAAGTATTCAGGATGTTCATCAACACGAATATCTTTATATTGATTTTCAAGTGGAACATAACTATTTTCTAAATCAACAGTAGGGTTTTGTTTTAAAGCTTCCATAGCTGCTTTATAAGCCTTATTTTGTTTTTCATTAAACCAACCAGCGCCAAAATATAAAGTTTTTGTTTTTGCCATCATTTTTCTCCCTTTAAAAAATCATTTAGTTTAACTTTAACATCTTTTGGGTTGAAAAAAACGTCTTGTTAACTTATGGTGAAAATGTTAATTCCACATTAGAGAGGAAAATCCAATGACTAATTCAAAAAAATTTTTTGTGCCTGATGCTGTGTTTGTAGTAGATCAATTTGACCAAGATCAAGTTCTTAAAGTGATTTATGATAAATTGCTTGAACTAGGATATGTAAAAGGTGATTTCTTATCCCACATTATTGAAAGAGAGCATAACTTTCCAACAGGATTAGATACTGATACCTTAGGTAAAGATATCCCTAATATTGCGATTCCTCATACAGAAGGTGAGTTTGTGAATACTCGTCTTATTGTTCCGGTTGCATTAAAAAATCCGGTTATTTTTTATAATATGATCAAACCGGATGAAACACTAGAAGTGAAATTTTTATTTATGCTTTTGGGCAATAATCCAGATGGGCAGGCTAGTTTATTGGCTAGTGTAATGCGCTTTTTAGCTAACACGCCAGCAAATGAATTACGAGAAGTGTTTAACTTTACGAATTCCGAAGCAATATATGAATTTTTAGAACAAAAATTTGTTAAATAAAAAAGAAGACTATTATTAATCTTCAAGGTAAATATTACGTAATTTCATGATATCGGCACTTGAAAGTTTCATCACATCACGTAAATAATTATGGATACTGCCGTAATCATCATTGATAATCTTTACTGCGTGGTCAATGTATTCAGCGCGAACGCTTTGAATATCACGGATTGATTGAAGCACATTTTCGTTACGACCATTTTGACGTGCATGTTCAACCATGCTTTCGACAAATTCTTTAGTAGTAATATTGGTTAAAAGATAATCTTTTTTAATTGTGTTAAATGGAACACCCAATGCGCTAAGGATGAGAAGTGCACCGAATCCGGTTCTGTCTTTACCAGCGGTACAGTGGAAAATTACGCTTTCACCTTCGACATCATTTTTAAGCAATACATCGAAGAACTTGCGGTATGCTTTTTGTGCAGATTCACTTTCGATCATGTCTTCGTAAGCGTAATGCATATGGTTAAAGCCGAAGTCCGCATCATCGCTAGCTTGTGTATTTAAGTCATTGATACTTTTTGATGAATTAGTTAAGTCTTCACTGAAGACAGGATCATAAATATATTCAACGCCATCTGGAACACGATCAGGTTGTCTTTCAACTTCTTCTTCACTTCTGAAGTCAACGTCGTATTTTACACCGTAATCAGTTAAAAATTGTTTATCAAAAGGTGAAAGATCAGCTAAATTACCCGTTCTAAGTAATTTGTGCATTTTGATCTTTTTGCCAGAGTTGGTTTCATACCCTCCAAGTTCGCGGAAGTTACGTCCACTAGTTACGCCAATTAATTGGTTGGTTAATTTTTTAGTCAAAAAATTCTCCCCTTTCTTTATTTATTACTATCAAAAATATTCTAACAGCAAAAATCAAAGCAAACAATTATTTAAGGAAGTAACGGCTTATAAAATTATGTTAAAATAAGAATTAAGTATTAGTGCAATTTAATAGGAGATGATAAAACGTGGCAAAAGAAAGTATTTTAGTTCCAGTAGATGGTTCAGAATCAGCTGAAAGAGCTTTTGATAAAGCTGTTCGTGTAGGCTTAAGAGATGGCGCACATGTTGATGTATTGAATGTTATTGATACTCGTCAATTTATGGGTGAAATGCAAGATACATTAATTTCTGGTGATACCATTTATCAAATGACTCAAGACTCTGAGGAATATTTGAAGAGCTTAAAGAAATGGGCACACGATAATTTTAACTTTGATGATATTGATTATCACATTCGTTACGGTAGCCCTAAACGAATTATTTCTTATGACTTCATCAAAGATCACCATAACAACTTAATTGTTATGGGAGCAACAGGTCTTAATGCCGTTGAAAGAATGCTTATGGGTTCAGTTACTGAATATGTAAATCAACATGCTTTAGCTGATGTTTTAATTGTTAAAACAGGTATGGATAATAGCCCTGTTAAGCCAAGTGTGAAAAAAGGTTAATCATATGTTAATCACCAAGTGATTTTGCTTCACTTGGTGATTTTTTATGAAAAAATTGCGAAATCCCTTGATAGAATACGAATGCTTTTGGTATTATTTTATAAAACGAACGTAAAGCATGAAGGGAAGTGGGAGAGGTGCTTAAGCAATTTAAAGGTTTTAATGAAAAATTTATTGTTTTGGGCAAGTCTTCCACTCGTGAGGACGTTTTTTCTGTTCGTTTGATTAATAATATCGTTAACAAGCAGGCTTAATTACTGATCGTTTTTGACGACCCGTAATTAAGCCTTTTTTGTGGGCGAATAGTTTGTTTTATCACTATTTTTATGTTTATGGAGGACATAATGAAAAGATTTAGAAAAATCTTGGTAGCAGTAGTTGCACTTCTTGTAGCAGTAGTTGCAACAGCTTGTTCAAATAAGAGTAGTAGTTCAAAGGAAAACTACACTCCAAAGTCATTGAATATTCAATTTGTACCAAGTCAGGCTGCAACTAAGTTGCAAGCCCGTGCTAAGCCTCTTGAAAAGATGCTTTCAAAGAGATTGGGTATCCCAGTTCACGTATCTATGTCAACTGACTACAACACTGTTGTAGAAGCTATGAAGTCAAAGAAAGTTGATGTAGGTTTCCTTCCACCAGATGGTTACGTTTTAGCTCACAAGCAAGGTGCAGCTGATTTGCTTTTACAAGCTGAACGTTACGGTGTTAAGCAACCAGGTGGTAAAGCAACTAATCAATTAGTTAAGAACTATCGTGCAGAAATCCTTGTTAAGAAGGGTTCAAAGATCAAGAACTGGAAAGATTTAAAGGGTAAGTCAATTTCAGTTCAAAACCCAACTTCAACTGCTGGATACGTATTCCCAGTTGCTGAACTTAAGGAAAAAGGTTTGGACGTAACTAAGGATTGTAAGTTGGTTACTGTAACTGGTCACGATCAAGCTGTATTGAATGTTTTAAATGGTGATACTGATGCTGCATTTGTATTTGAAGATGCTCGTAACACTGTTTTAAAGGACAACCCAAAGATCATGAGTCAAGTTGTTCCTATTTACTTCACTAAGCCAATTCCTAACGATACTATCTCAGTAATTCCAAGCATGTCTAAGTCATTCCGTAAGAAGCTTGCTAAGGCATTCATTTCTGTAGGTAAGTCAAAGGAAGGTAAGAAGATTATCGAAAGCGTATATAGTCACGAAGGTTATGATTACGCAAAGGATAGTGACTTCAACATTATCCGTAAGTATGACAAGGTTGTTGAATCAAACAAAAAATAATTTTATCAAGGGAGTTAACGATTAAATGGCAGATAAGCCAATGATCCAATTAAAAGATGTTTCTAAGATTTATGACAATGGAACTGTCGGCTTAAAAGACATCAACTTAAAAATTAATAAAGGCGAATTCGTAGTAGTTGTTGGTTTGTCTGGTGCGGGGAAGTCAACTTTACTTCGTTCAATTAATCGTCTACATGATATTTCTTCAGGCGATATTTTAATTGATGGTAAGTCAATTACAAACGCTAAGGGTAAAAGTTTGCGCGAATTACGTCGTGATATTGGAATGATTTTCCAAAACTTTAACTTAGTTAAGCGCTCTAGCGTATTACGTAACGTTTTAGTAGGTAGAGTTGCTTATTACCCAACTTGGAAGACTACTTTTAACTTGTTTACCAAAGAAGATAAGCAAAAAGCTTATGAAGCACTTCAAAAAGTTGATTTGGCAGATAAGGTATACGCACGTGCAGATGAATTATCAGGAGGTCAACAACAACGTGTGGCCATTGCTCGTGTGTTAATGCAAAATCCTAAGATCATTTTGGCTGATGAACCAACAGCTTCACTTGATCCTCAGACTTCAGTTAGAGTTATGAATGACTTGAAGATGCTTAATGAAAAATATGGCATGACTGTAGTTGCTAACTTGCACAGTATCGAACTTGCTCAACAATTTGGTAAGCGAGTAATCGGTATTCGTGCAGGACAAGTAGTTTACGATGGTAAGATGGAAGACACTCCTAAGTCAGTATTTACCGATATTTATAACGGTGGCGACGGTAATGAGGGGGCAGAATAATGCCTGAAAATCAAGATTTAATGCATTTGCCTAAGCGTAAATTCAAAGTTATGAACTTAGTTTGGACAATCATTATGGTTGCGGGATTATTCATTTCAATTAATGTCACTAATACTCATATCAGTGTTTTATTTGAAAACTGGGATCAGTTTGCGGACATCTTTGTTCAAATGTCACATCCAGACTGGAGCTACATGAGTGTTATCTGGCCCAAATTAATTGAAACGATTAAGATGGCTGTATTAGGTACAGTAATCGGTTCTGCAGTTGCTTTTGTTTATTCATTATTGATTGCTCGTAATATTGTTAAGAATAAGGCTGTAACTGGTGTGCTCAGATTTATAATGAACATCATCAGAACAATTCCTGACCTTTTACTTGGTGCTATCTTTGTTGCCATTGTGGGTATTGGTCCTGTTGCCGGTATTATGGCCTTGGCTGTATTTACTTTTGGTGTGGTTGTAAAGCTTTTCTATGAAGCAATTGAAACTATTGATCCAGGTCCAATTGAAGCATTAACTGCTGTAGGTGCAAATAAATTCCAAATTATTCACTATGCAGTTATGCCTCAGATTATGACTTACTTCATTTCCTATGTTTTATATGCATTTGAAATCAATGTAAGAGCATCAACAGTTCTTGGTTATATCGGTGCCGGTGGTATTGGTCTTAACTTGCAACAAACTTTACAAGTTTTCAATTACGCCCAAACCGGTACAATTATCATCGTTATCATCGTAGTCGTTGTATTGATTGACTATGTATCATCTAAGTCACGGGAGGCGTTAATGAAATAATGAATACAACTATGAAAAAATTACCTGCTAAACCCGTTGACCGTAAGAAGCAAGTCACTCATTGGTTAGTTGCAATTTGTACCATCGTTATTATTATTTGGTCATTTACCGGTATTAACTTTGGTGGTATTAAGGCAACTGCTGGTCAAATTGCTGGAGCAATTTTCGCTGGTATTTTCCATCCAGATTGGAGTTATATTTATAACGGCTCTGGTGAAGATCTTATTTCACAGTTGTGGCAAACTATTTGTATCGCATTCTTAGGTACATTTATTTCTGCAATTATTTCATTGCCATTTGCTTTCTGGGCAGCTCATACTAAGCATAAGCATTGGTATACTTCTAGAATCGGTAAAATTGTTTTGGCAATTATTAGATCATTCCCAGAAATTGTTTTAGCTTTGATGTTTATTAAAGCTGTAGGACCTGGTTCTGCTGCCGGTGTATTGGCATTAGGTTTCCACTCGGTGGGGATGCTTGCTAAGCTATTCTCAGAAGCAATTGAAAACTTGGAAGAAGGACCAAATGAAGCAGTTGTTGCTGCAGGTGGCTCTAAGTTCCACGTAATTATGTTTTCAACTATGCCTAACTTAATGCCAGCACTTATTTCAAATACTTTGTATCGTTTTGATGTTTCAATCCGTTCTGCATCTATCCTTGGTTTGGTAGGTGCCGGTGGTATTGGTTACCCATTGATCATTGCACTTCAATATCGTCAATGGGATCGAGTAGGTATTATCTTACTTGGTATCATCATTATGGTAGTAATTATTGACTGGATTTCTGGTTGGATCCGTAAGAAGTTAGTTTAATTTTTAAATTCCCAATAAATAAGCAAGGACATTGTCCTTGCTTATTTTTATGCTCTGTATTTGAAATCGCAGTCTTCTAAATGATCATTAATTAAGCCGATAGCTTGCAAATAAGAATAGATTATCACTGGTCCTACAAAGAAAAAGCCATCTTTCTTCATTTGTTTAGATATCCTTTGAGAAAGCTCATTTGAAACAGGAACGTCACTAACGGTTTCCGGATGGTGCATGATTGGTGAGGGAATAAAGTTTTGTAAATATTTAGCCAAACTGCCGTATTCTTCTTTCATTTGTAAAATAGCTCGCGTGTTTTTTATTGCGGCATTTATTTTCAATTTATTTCGAATAATTCCCTTATCGAGCAACAATTCACCAATATTATGTTCGTCCATCTGTGCAACTTTTTCTATCTCAAAGTTTTTAAATGCATGTCTGAAATTTTCTCGTTTGTGTAAAATTGTACTCCAGCTGAGTCCAGATTGGAAAAGTTCGAGGACTAACATTTCGTATAAGTATTGATCGTCTAAATTGAGCTTCCCCCATTCGTGGTCATGGTAGTTTTGCATCTCTGTGTCTTCGACACTGCCCCATGGGCAGCGGTGCGCTGTTTGATTAGTCATTTTGTACTTCCTTTTATTTTCTTATCTTTTCTAATTATTATTACGCCAAAAATTACAATTTTTTCAAAATAAATACATTTTTATGCGTGAAATAAGAGCTTTACTGCCTTTTTTTGCTATAATTAGGGGTGAATTTCGAGGAGGCCTTTATGGAAAAGTTAGATACCATGATGTTGGCTGATGATTTAGCCTTATCACAAGACAAAATTTTAAATGGTGAACAAGACTTTGATGCAGAAGCTGTTTACAAAGTAATTGATAACTTGGGAGTTTTAAATAACCCTATTAAAGATTACTTCAATATGACCGAAGAACAATACTACGAAGCAGAAAGCGACCACAAGTTAACTTTGATTAAGTTGTCAGACAAATTAACTAGTTTGCGTGATCGTATTTTGACTAATCACGTTGATGGTTATGTTGATAAAGATGAAATCAATTTAACTTATAACCATGAAGATCCATATGAAGATGATATGTACGATCCTGCTACTGACTATCGAGTAATTGTCTACAGTTTGAAAGTTATTGGAGCAGTTCAAGCGATTGCTGCTAGAGACTTACAAGAAGTATTGTCTAAGGATGCTGTATTATCAATTGGTCTTGCTGCTTACGCTTTAGCACACAACGCATAAATTATTTTAGTCGGTTCGTGTTGGGCCGGCTTTTTTTGTCTTTGAGGCGAAAAGAATGAATCTTTTTAAGCAAACAAAAGGAATAGTCGATAAAATTGTGGGAGTAAGAAAACGTTCATCAATGGATAAAAATGGTGAAATGTTTGATCCCATGCAAAAATATACCACAATTGGTGAATATCATGTTGGTGCAGAAGATGGTACACCGGATGGGAAGAATTTTGTCTTAACAGTTTATCAAGACAAAGACGGTGTATTACATCAAGCTTTAAGTTCAGAAAACACTACTGAACTAGCACCCGAATATGTGCGTAAATATAATGAAAAGTTAGGTCGTTTTCGTGCTTTTCATAATAAAAAAACGGGGCGTCGCTATCAAGTTGAGACTTATTTAGATAGTTATGTTGATGAAGTTAAAAAGCATATTCGTGAAGGAAAAAATTCTGTTAACATCGGAGTAATCACTGACACACATTTTAAGGATAAAGATAGTGTCGATTTTTATGGTTGGAATGGGTTACAACATGTACAAGAATTTTCCTATCTTGATCAATTAAACATATTAAATTTAAAGGCACATTTAGGTGATTGGATTGACGGTTCAGATGCTGGTTTGGTTAGTGAAAGTGAACTCATAAAGTTAGAAAAATCATTTAAATCAAATACAGTGCCATATCTAAGCATCAAAGGTAATCATGATGAAAATGACAAGTTCGACGAACATCATGACCTAAAGGCTTCTTTTCCTCAAAATGAATTTGAGAATATTATGTGGCCTGACATGTATCACCAGAAGAATATTAAGTACATTTCACGCCAGCACGGTGTTGCTTACTTTGATTTTGATGATGTGCGTGTGATTTCGGTTAATACTTCTGATTTGCCATATGTCTTGAATAATAGAGGACAAAAGAAGTATGATGCTAAAATTACGTTAGCCGTTCGTGAAGATCAAATTGAAGAAATTATTGAAATTTTGACTAGATCTTCGAATAAACGTATCGTTTTCATGAGCCATGCCAACCCGATAAATCGTAAGGGTAGTAATGCCCTTAGATATAATGGTAGATCTTTACACGAATTGCTGGTGGCATTCAATCAACGTGAAAAGGGAAGAATGCACGCCAGCAATGGTGAACCAGCAGAATTTCGTTTATCTAACGATTTCGATTTTACTGGTATTAAAAATGCGCGAATTGTGGCATATTTATGCGGTCACCGTCATCGTGAAGATCAATACCGTATTAATGGCATCCAATATATTTTATTTAATTGTTCAGCGTTAATGGGCTCTAATCATTCATTAACCACTAAATATAATAAGAATTTGAATCGGCAAATCGATCGTAATAATGAATTTGCCGGTTATATTGTTAATATCGATTTAAAGCGTCATCGAATCCAAGCATTTGGTTATGGAGCAGCTTCAAGACGCCGAGTTTATTTCATTTAATTAAATAAAAGTAAAGCCGTTTGGCTATTACAAGTCTTTAGCTTATAATAAAAAAGTTAAAGTGAAAAATTGTATATTTTTAATTTAGAGAGTTTAACTTAGGGGAAGTTTAATTATGTGCGGAATTGTCGCATTTTATGATCCAAAAATAAATGACAAACAAGCCGTTATTGGTAAAATGATGGCTACGATCAAGCACCGTGGACCTAGTTCCGACGGTTACTACACTAATGATGAGGTTGCCCTTGGTTTCAGAAGATTGTCAATTATTGACCTTCGCGGGGGAAGCCAACCGATTTATAACGAAGATAAAACTAGAGCGATTATCTTTAATGGGGAAATTTATAATTTTAAGCCATTAAGAGAAGAATTGATTAAAGCAGGTCACACATTCACTACAAAGGCTGATACTGAAGTATTGCTTCATGGTTATGAGGAATGGGGAATGGATGGCCTTCTTAAGCGTGTACGTGGAATGTTCGCCTTCCTTATTTGGGATGACAACAACAAGACTCTTTATGGTGCTCGTGACTTCTTTGGTATTAAGCCAATGTATTACAGCAATCAAGATGGCCACCTTCTTGTAGGTTCAGAACTTAAGAGTTTCTTGGAATATCCTAAATTTAAGCGTGAATTGAACGTAGAAGCAGTTAAGCCATATTTAATGAATCAATATAATGATCTTGAAGAAACTTTCTTTAAGGGGGTTTATCGATTCCCAGCAGGCCACTGGTTTGAATATAAAGATGGCGAAATGAAGACCCATCAATACTGGGATGCTGAATATAAGGAAAACAGTTTAAGCTTTGAGGAAACTTTAAAGCGTATCAATGATGATTTAAAGGAAACTGTTGATTTATATAGAAATGCTGATGTTAAGGTTGGTGCATTCTTGTCAGAAGGTATCGATTCATCATACTTAACCAGTTTGCTTAACCCAGATGACGTATTCTCAGTAAGTTTTGATGATTCAACTTATGATGAAGCATCAAAGGCAAAGGCTTTAGCTGACATTAATCACTGGAAATTCTTCTCAGAAAAGGTTGACGCTGATGAAGCAATGAGAGATTTCCCAGAAATGCAATATCACATGGATGAGCCTGATGCTAACCCATCAATTATTCCATTATGGTACTTGTGTAAGTTAGCACGTAAGCACGTTACTGTTGCGCTTTCTGGTGAAGGTGCGGACGAATTGTTTGCTGGCTATGTTAACTATGGTATGCATACTCATAACGACGTTATTAAGGTCTTCACTAGCGAACTTAAGAAATTGCCTAAGAACAAGCAAGTTAAGTTGGCTCACAAGATTAAGAAAATGCCTAATTTCCCAGGTAAAGTTCATATGTATACTAACTTGGCTGAACCAAGTGAATTCTACGTTGGTCAATCAGTAATTTATGATATGGATTATCCAACTATTTTCACTTCCAAGGATGCTAACAGCATCTTACAACCAACTTACCGTAATAAGTTGACTGTTAATGGCATTTACCAAAAGGACTTTAAGAAGGTTAAGGGTATTGATAATGTTAAGCAAATGCAATATATCGATTTGCACCACTTTATGCTTAACGATATTGAACAAAAAGCTGACAAGATTTCAATGGCTCACTCACTTGAAGTACGTGTTCCATACCTTGATAAGAAGATTGCAGAACTTGCTAACTCAATTCCAACTAAGTACTTAGTTAACCGTCATGATACCAAGTATGCACTTCGTAAGGCTTCAGAAAAGGTTTTACCAGATGAATGGGCAAAGCGTCCAAAACTTGGTTTCCCAACTCCAATTAAGCAATGGCTTAAAGAACCACGCTTTTACAAGCAAGTACGTAGTTTGTTTGAAGAAGAATTTGTTAATGATATCTTCGATCAAAAGAAGATCATCAAGCTTCTTGATGATAACTACGAAGGTGACGGCTCACACAGAAGACAAATCTGGGCTATCTACACCTTCCTTGTTTGGTACAAGTTATTCTTCGTTGATTACGAAAATACTGTTAAGAAGTACCAACATGTTCAACCTGAAGTTGCTAATTTAATTAGCCAGGGAAAGTTACTTTAAGTTAGGGGATTATTGAGGATAATGACTAAAGAATTTACGCCAATTTTACTTGGTAGTGATATTAATGTTTATGGTATGGCTCGTTCATTTAATGAAGCCTATGGTATTCGTGTTAAAGCACTTGCTGATGTACAGCTTGCTGCAACTCGTTATTCCAAAATTGTTGATGTAGAACTTCATCATGGTTTTAGCGCAGATCCAACATTTATGGACGTTATGCGCAAGAAGATGGAAATCTACAAGGATCACAAGGAACCAGTCATTTTGATTGCTTGTGGTGATGGTTATGCAGAGCTTCTTTCCAAGCATAAGGATGAATTGAGCAAGGTATTTATCGTACCTTACATTGAATATGACTTGCTTGAAAAATTGATCTCTAAGGAAGGCTTCTATGAAGTAGCTGAAGAATATGGTTTGCCATATCCTAAGACTAAGATCATTACTATGGATGATTACAAGTCAGGAAAATATAAGGATGTACCTTTCCAATTCCCAGTAGAACTTAAACCAGAAGACCCAGTTTCATGGCTTAACTGCCAATTTGAAGGCCGTAAGAAGACTTTTACTCTTCATGATGAAAACGAATTTGAGGACATTGTAACTAAAATTTATACTCACGGTTATACTGAAGATCTTATTTTACAAGACTTTATCCCTGGCGATGATTCAAACATGAGAACTTTGAATGCTTATGTTGATAAGAATCACCAAGTTAAAATGATGTGCTTGGGTCACCCACTTTTGGAAGATCCAACTCCACAATCAATCGGTAACTACATGACTATCTTGCCAGCATACGATGAAAAATTGTATGAACAAGTTCAATCATTCCTTGAAAAGTTAAACTACACTGGTATGGCTAACTTTGATATCAAGTACGATGAACGTGATGGTCAATACAAGTTCTTCGAAATTAATTTACGTCAAGGTCGTTCAAGTTTCTACGTAACTTTGAATGGTTACAACTTAGCTAAGTGGTACATTGATGATTATGTTGAAGATAACTTGAGTGACAAAAAGACAGTTTACGGCAATAAATTGAAGTCTAAGCATGTTTTATGGATGGGTGTTCCAGTTAAAATCTTTAAGGAATATGCATTCGAAAATGAAGCAAAAGACACTGCAGAAGAATTAATTCATGAAGGCCGCTATGGTACAACTGTTTTTTATGATAAAGATCGCAGCCTTAAACGTTGGCTTTTGATGAAGTATATGTTCCATAATTACTTCGCAAGATACAAGAAGTACTATGAAGTAAATAAGGGTCAATACTTTAAGAAGAACAAATAATAGTAAAAATATTTCAAAAAGTTTGGGAAAAATTTCTTTCCAAACTTTTTTTGTGCTTCAAAAGCTTTTAATACCGGTCATTTTCTTTATACAAGGTATAGATGCCTTTATATGTATAGAATACAAGATGTTGTGCTTTATGGTAATATTGAAGCATAAGTTTTGAGGAGTGGTCTTTATGTTAAAGCAAGAAATCGATCAAGAATTAGATACACCGGTTAAATTCGTTAAACGTGATGGAGCCAAGTATCCTTTTGAATTATTTAAATTAGAAATGGTTATTCACGCACTTGGCTTAGATGATGTTAAGGCTGTAATTCTAAGTAAAATTGTCAATAAACTTGATGAAAAAATTGTCTCAGCACAAGATGTTGCGGATGCATTTAGAGTAAGTTTAAACGAATTAGGCTATATTGAAGCTGCTAAGAAATATGTTTCTTATCGTAAAGCAGATGAAAAAAAGTGGTTGAGTCAAACTGATACCAAGAATCGTTTGGAAAGATTAGTTCACAAAGATCCAACGATTGTTAATGAAAATGCTAATAAAGATAGTGATGTCTTCAGCACACAGCGTGATTTAACTGCTGGTACAGTTGGTAAAACCGTAGGTTTAACTATGATGCCGGAACATATTGCTAAAGCCCACCTTCGCGGCGATATTCACTGGCATGACTTAGACTACACACCTCTTTCACCTATGTCTAATTGCTGTTTAATCGACTTTAAAGAAATGCTTACTAATGGCTTTAAGATTGGTAATGCCTACATGGAAAGTCCTAATTCTATTGGTGTAGCCACTAGTCAAGTAGCTCAAATTATTACTAACGTAGCTTCTAGTCAATATGGAGGTTGTTCATTTGACCGTGCCGACCAAGTTTTAGCTCCTTTTGCTCAAAAGAATTATGAAAAGCATTTAAAGGATGCTAGAGACTTAATCGATGATGAAGAAAAGGCAGAGGCTTTTGCTAAGAAGCGTACTAAAAAAGATATTTATGATGCAATGCAAAGTCTTGAATACGAGATCAACACTATGTTTTCAAGCCAAGGTCAAACTCCATTTACTAGTTTAGGTTTCGGTCTTGGTACATCATGGATTGAAAAAGAAATTCAGAAAGATATTTTAAGAATTAGAATTGCTGGATTAGGTAAGGAACACAGAACCGCTATTTTCCCTAAGTTATTATTTACTATTAAAAAAGGCTTGAACTTGCACCCTGGCGATCCTAATTATGATGTTAAGCAGCTGGCTATTGAATGTTCAACTAAGAGAATGTACCCAGATGTATTAAACTACGATATGATCAAGAAGATCACTGGTTCATTTAAATGTCCAATGGGTTGCCGTTCATTTTTACAAGGCTGGAAAGATGAAAACGGTCAAGAAGTAAATTCAGGGAGAATGAACTTAGGTGTAGTTACCGTGAACTTACCGAGAATTGCTATGGAAAGTCATGGCGATATGGATCTTTTCTGGAAGATCTTCAATGTTAGAATGCAAACTTGTCATGAAGCATTAAAATTTAAGGCACATCGTGTAACTGAAGCTAAACCAGTTAATGCACCAATTCTTTACCAATACGGTGCTTTTGGTAAACGTTTGGCAGAAGATGGTAATGTCAATGATCTATTTAAGAACGGTCGTGCAACTATTTCTCTTGGCTATATAGGCCTTTATGAAGTAGGAACTGTCTTTTATGGTTCTAACTGGGAACAAAACAGGGAAGCTCATGATTTTACTGTAGAGATTGTTAAGAAGATGCATGATTTATGTGCTAAATGGGAAAAAGATGATCCTAACCACTATCACTACAGCTTGTACTCAACTCCAAGTGAAAGTTTGACTGATCGCTTCTGCCGTCTTGATACTGCAAAATTTGGTAAAGTAAAGGATATTACGGATAAGGAATACTATACTAATTCATTCCACTATGATGTTCGTAAGCACCCAACCCCATTTGAAAAATTAAACTTTGAAAAAGATTATCCAAAATACGCTGCCGGTGGTTTTATCCACTATTGTGAATACCCAAACTTGAAACAAAATCCTGCTGCTCTTGAGGCTGTATGGGACTGGTCATATGATAAGGTTGGTTATCTTGGCACTAACACACCAATTGATAAATGTTATAAGTGTGGTTTTGCTGGTGAATTTAAAGCAACTGCTAAGGGATTTCAATGTCCAGTTTGTGGGAATCATGATCCTAAGACTTGTGATTGTGTAAAACGTACGTGTGGTTATCTTGGTAATCCATTGAAGAGACCAATGGTTCATGGTCGTCACGAAGAAATTGCTCACCGTGAAAAACACATGGGTATGGGATTAGTTCGCGAAGAAGCGGAAAAGGAAATCGAAGAAAATGCCAAAGAAAGATAAAAACGATCAAGAAGGCCCTGATATTCGAAGTAGTTTGATCAAGGTTAATATTGATGGCGATACGGTATTTGTGGATTCGAATCAATATAAGCCGCAAGTGGATCATGCTAAGAAACTACTTAAGCAAAAAGCAATGCCCAAAAATCCTAAGCCACAAGAATGGAAAACTGAAGATTATAGTTTGCACAAGATAGCGGATTATAAGCCATTTAACTTCGTTGATGGTGAAGGAGTAAGATGTAGTCTTTATGTTTCAGGATGTTTGTTTGACTGTCCGGGATGCTACAACTTAGCAGCGCAGAATTTTAACTATGGTCGACCATATACGCAGGAGCTTGAAGACAGAATCATTGAAGATATGTCTCAGTCTTACGTTCAAGGTTTAACTTTGCTTGGCGGCGAACCATTTTTAAATACTTGGGTTTGTCTAAAATTGATTAACCGGGTTAGAAAAGAATTTGGGCATAGTAAGGATATTTGGTCTTGGTCTGGTTATACTTGGGATGAACTACAAAAAGAAACACCAGATAAAAAAGAAATGTTGTCAAAGATTGATATCTTAGTTGATGGACGTTTTCTTGAAGACGAAAAAGATTTAACCTTGCAATTTAGAGGTTCAAGCAATCAACGAATTATTGATGTGCCTAAATCACTAAAAGCTAATAAAGTAGTTATTTGGGATAAATTAGAAAGATAAAAATTGAGGGTAATTGTAAAATAAAACTACAATTACCCTTTTTTATGGGGAAAATTATGAAAGAAGAAAAGATTAAATTAGTTGATCAGATCATGACGGCATTGCAAAAGGTGATTGATTCGGAATTACAAGTGGATATTGTGAATTTGGGATTGATTTATGGAATTGATATTGATGGAGATAAGGCAACTATTCAAATGACTTTGACTATCAGCGGTTGTCCTTTATCTGATTATTTACAAAAAGAAATTCAAAAAGCAGTTCTATCAGTTCCAGAAATTAAAACTTGTATAGTACAATTGGTCTGGTATCCTGTGTGGTCGCCAGATCGGATGACGCAAGCAGCTAAAGCACAATTGGGGATGCAAGAAAGAATAGAGGATAAAGAAGAGAATGGAAAGGTAATTGATTTTTCAGTTCCGATTAAAAAGCTTGCTGAAAAATATCCTGATTTTGTGCAAATTATGTATGATTGTGGCTTTACTAGAATTAAGATTCCTGGCTTACTCCAAACAGTAGGGCGTGTAATGACGATTCCGCTTGGTGCACAAGCAATGAAGATAGACCTAAATAAGATCAAAATGGCTTTTGAAGAAAAGGGTTATAAGGTGGTTGAATAATGGCGAATTTAAGTAAAGAAAGACAACAAGCACTTCTCAAAATTTTACATTATATTCAAGATGGTGGAGATTTTACTGAAGCAAAGAAAATGTTTCAAGAAAGCTTTGATAAAGTAGATGTATCTGAAATCACCGCAGCTGAACGTGAATTAATTGCCCAGGGTCTTGATCCGCGTAAGATTCAATATTTATGTAACGTGCATGCCGATGTTTTTAAGGGAGATATTAAAGAAAATGCAGCTAATCCGGATTTTGCTACGCCTGGCCATCCAGTTAACACATTCAAGCAAGAAAATGTGGTTATTAAGTCTTTAGTGAATGACTATCTTTTGCCTAATTTGAAAAAATGGGAAAAGGATTATTCTGAACAAACTTTGTCTAAAATCAAGCAGGCTTTGTCAGATTTGGCTACGATTGGTAAACACTATGCTAGAAAAGAAACATCATTTTTCCCATTGATGACAAAATATGGAATTACTGCACCACCGCAAGTTATGTGGGGCGTAGATGACAAGATTAGACGACTGATTAAGGAAGCTAATAATGTCGTAAATGAAAATGATGTTGATCCTGCAAAATTGCGTAAAATAATTGATGAAGTTAGTCATGAGGTGCTTGAAATGATCTTCAAAGAAGAAGAGATTATGGTGCCAATGATTGACGAGGTGGCTTCTCCTGCTGATTGGGGAAACGTTAAAGATGAAGAGAAACAAATTGGTTATACTTTAATCAATCCACCAATGAATTGGAAGCCAAAAGAAGAACCTAAAACTGCTGGTCCGCTGTCAGTTGATCATCTTTCCAGTCTATTCATCAACTTTAAAGAAGGAGCACTTAACCTAGAACAATTGTCAGCAATTTTAGACTTATTGCCATTTGCTTTAACTTTTGTTGATAAAAATGATAAGGTGGCTTATTTTGGGGGAGGAGCAGCGATCTTTCCTCATTCTAAAAATGCAATTGGTAATTCAGTCTTTTCCTGTCATACACCTGAGAGTAAGCCAATTGTTGAAAAAATCTTTCAAGATCTTCATTCTGGTAAAAAGAAGGTTGTTACATATTGGTTCAAGCCTAAGATGCTGGGAAGAATGCTCTATTTGCGTTATTATGCAGTGCATAATAAGGATGGTAAGTATCTGGGATGCCTTGAAGTAGCAGAAGACATTACTGACATTCAAAAATTATCTGGTCAAAAGAAGACGGAAGAATAAGAAATAACAGTGCGTTTGATAGCACTGTTATTTTTGTTTACTTCTTGATAAGCTATGGATAGTAGAAAAAATAAGAAAATTACTAGAGATAATACAGGAAGGTAATATGAAAAAAGCACATGGAGAAATTCAAAATGATGAAATTAAGTTAATCTGGCTAGTTGTAGGAGAATTAGCTACTTGGATTGGTGCTAGTTTTATTTGGCCATTAACTTCAGTTTATTTAAATAAGCAATTGCACATTAGCTTGTCGCTTATCGGTGTAGTTCTATTCTGCAATTGTGCCGGTAATATTCTCGGCTCAATTATTGCAGGTCGTCTTTATGATAAGCATGATCCGTATCCTTTAATGCTCTGGGGCCTTGGCCTTGATGCGGGCGTTTTATTTCTAATGGCTGCTTTTCATGGCTGGCCAGAATACTGGATTTGGTTAACTTTGACAGGTTTTCTTGGCGGCTGGAATGGTACTTTGATTAATTCTGTTGCCACTAGTTTAAAAAAGCATCCAGGCAGATACGTCTTTAATGTTTTATACTTTTCACAAAATTTGGGTGTGGTAACTGGTACTTTGATTGTGGGTTACCTTTATGATTATTCCATCACACTCTTATTTGTAATTGCGGCACTTTTATTCGTGATTGCCTTTATCAATGCGGTCTTTAATTACCGCCCAATTATTATGTTTCATAAGGAAAGAATTGCTAAAGGTCAAAGCGGTAAGAGTCAAAAGATCGAACCAATGCCCAAGCGCAACTTTATTATGACAATGGTCTTCTTTGCCACACTTGGTGTTACCTGGCTTATGTATATGAACTGGGAATCAAACCTATCAGTTTACATGGTTTCATTAGGCATTCCGTTCCACTTATACAGTCTTCTTTGGACTTTGAATGCTGGAATTATTGTAGTTATGCAGGGAATTTTAGCGAAATTTCCCAATATCTTTAAAAATTTATTCCATCAGATTATCTTCGGGATTTGCATGTTTTCACTATCATTTATTACTTTAGTATTTGCAAAAGATTTTGCTCATTTTGCCTTATCAATGATAATTTTGACTCTCGGTGAATCAACTGCATTTCCTGCTATTCCTGCTTATGTTAATGACTTGTCACCACTAACTAGTAAAGGTAAATATCAAGGATCAATCATGGTGGCTTCCGGGATTGGACGTGCTTTTGGACCATTATTTGGTGGTTTAATTATTGATCAAGCTGGTTATATTTCGTTCTTTTGGGTAGCTGCAATTATTATTGCTATGATGATTATTGTGATGATCCCAACTTATCTAAAATTATATAAGGATTTAAAAATCTACAAATAAAGCGAAAATTAAAATAAAATGATATAATTGATATGATTTAATTTTATTTTTGAATAAAGGGGGATTTTCCTTAATGAGTAATAAAGTGACTGTTCGTGGTGGTGCTGGTAATATCCTCGAACCTAAAGTTGGTACTCGTCCACAAGATAATTTATATTTAGCTGTTAACTCAGACTGGCTTGAGAAGGCTAAGATTCCTTCAGATCGTTCAAGAATTGCTAGTTTTGATAGTATTGATCTTAACGTAGAAAAGAGCTTAATGAAGGATTTCGCAGATTTTGCGGATGGCAAAAAAGAAGTAGTCGATGTACCGAACTTGAAGAAGGCAGTTGAACTATATAAGCTTGCTCGTGACTTTAAGCGTCGTGATGAAGATGGCGCTAAGCCTATTCAAGCTGATTTATTTTTACTTGAAAGTATCAGTGACTTTGCTGATTTCAACTTGAAGGCTGCTGATTTATTTAAGGCTTCATTTTCATTGCCATTTGGTTTAGATATTGATGCTGATATGAAGAATACTAAGATTAATGTTCTTCAATTTATTGGACCATCAACATTCTTGCCAGATACTACTACTTACAAGACAGAAGCTGCTGGAAAGCTTTTGGAAGTTTTGAAGAAGCAATCAATTAACTTACTTAAGATGGCTGGCGTTTCTGAAGGTCAAGCTAAGGAATACGTTGAGGATGCCTTAAAATTTGATAAAAAGCTTTCTGAAGTAGTTAAATCATCAGAAGAATGGGCAGATTATCCAGCAATGTATAATCCAACTTCAATGGAAGATTTTGAAGGCAAGATTAAGAACTTCAAGATTGATTACTTCTTGAAGGAAGCTTTAGGTGAAGTTCCTGATAGAATTATTGTTACTGAACCACGTTTCTTGGAACACTTTGATGAATTAATGAATGAAGAAAACTTTGATGAAATTAAGGGTTGGATGATCGTTAAGTTTATTAATAATGTTGCAAGTTACTTATCACAAGATTTCCGTGAAGCATCATTCCAATTTAGTCAAGCATTGACAGGCCAACCGGAATTACAAAGCCAAGAAAAGCAAGCATATCATTTAGCTAATGGTCTATTCAGTGAAGTAGTCGGTGTTTACTATGGTCAAACATACTTTGGTGAGGAAGCTAAAAAAGATGTTTTGACTATGATTCGTCAAATGATTGATGTTTACGAAAAGCGTATTAAGGAAAATTCATGGCTTTCTGAAGAAACTAAGGAAAAGGCTATTGTTAAGCTTCGTGCATTGATCTTAAAGATTGGTTACCCTGATAAGATTGAAGAAATCTATAATCGCTACAATATAACTCCTGCTAGTGAAGGCGGTAGTCTTTACTCAAACGTAAGAGCAGCTGATATTGAACAAGTTAAATATAACGTTGAAAAGTTACATAAACCAGTTGATCGTAGCGTATGGCTCATGCCAGCCAACTTGGTAAATGCTTGCTATGATCCACAAAGAAATGACTTAACTTTCCCAGCAGCAATTTTGCAAGCACCATTTTATGACTTAAAGCAAGATCGTGCTGAAAACTTTGGTGGAATTGGTACTGTTATTGCTCATGAAATTTCTCATGCCTTTGATAACAATGGTGCACAATTCGATGAATTCGGTAATATGAAGAATTGGTGGACTGAAGAAGACTTCGCTGAATTTAATAAGCGTACTCAAGCAGAAATCGACTTGTTCGATGGTATTAAATATGGCCCTGTTACTTTGAACGGTAAGCAAATCGTTTCAGAAAATATTGCCGACCAAGGTGGTCTTACTGCAGCTATTAAGGCAGCTAAGGACGAAGGCGATGATTTGAAGAAATTGTTTGAAAACTTTGCTCGTATTTGGGCTAACAAGCAACTTACTGAATCTATTAAGACACAAGTTTCTTTTGATGTTCACGCACCAGGTCCAGAACGTGCAAATATTCAATCACAATGTCAAGAAGACTTCTATGAAGTATTTGACGTTAAGGAAACTGATGGTATGTGGTTAGATCCAGAAAAGCGTGTAGTTATTTGGTAATTTATACACTTTATTAGTGTTTTTATATACAAATAGTAGCTTTTTTACATTTCTATATTTATAATAAACAGGTGACAATGATGCTGCTACTACACCGCTGTCTGAATAATAAGTTTGTTGTACTAAAAAAGATCGAAATTTTCAATTAAGAAAGTTTCGATCTTTTTTCAATGTGTAATTATTTTTTAGCTTTGACATATTTCTTAGGTTTAACCCGTTTAATATATGATGGATTTGGTTTACCTAAGATAAGTGGTACACGTTCGATAACCGTATCTGCGTATTCCAAACCGAACCATGAGGCAGGGTTAGATGATAGGTTTTGCAAACGAACACGTGCTTCAACTAACCACTTTTCATAACCAATTAGTTGTGTTTGTGGACTGATTACATCGTTGACGATAACGAATGAAAAGTCCCCAACGTCACGACCTGGTGTGGTGGTATATTCTTGTGGTTGAGGCTCAATTGTACCGTCAGCAATCAAGTCATGCACAATTTGACGAATATAGACATTCACACTAGTTTGCTTCTTGAAACCTAAGTAAAGCTGAATGTTGATTACGTTCTTAGTACCGTAAGTGTTAACAGCATATTCAGCGGTGAATGGTTCGTTAGTGACGTTAACGGTTACAAACCAATAAGCCTTAGCTCTTTTTGGACGTTTATCCAAAATGGAGTATAAGATTTCACGTTTGATAAACTTATTGTATTTAACGTTAGCCATGTAGACTAAGTTAGTAGCATAAGTTGGATAATTCTCATCGTGACTCAAGTTAGTCAACATATCAGTATATTCGTCTAAACGAACATAGGCATTCCTAGCTTCGCGCTTATCACGAATCTTATTTCCATAAAACCAAACATACATGATTGCCAAGATAAAGCCAGCAATTAAAACAGTTACGTAACCGCCGTGTAAGAATTTAGTCAAACTGGAGATTAAGAACATCCCTTCAATAAAAGAAAATGCAATCAAAAAGATCAAGCGTAAGTAAAGTGGTTTGCCTTTTTTACCCAAGTATTCAAACAACAATATTGTAGTCATCAACATAGTGACAGTAATTGCCAAACCATATGCTGCTTCCATGTGGTGTGAAGTTCTGAATAAGAACACAATTGCTACAGTTACCACACAGATCATTTTGTTAATTGATGGAATATAAATTTGTCCTTTTTCAGTTGAAGGATAAATAATATTCATTCTTGGTAAAAACTTTAGACTGCTGGCCTCAGCGACCAAAGTAAACGATCCAGTAATCAATGCCTGGGAAGCAATGATAGCTGCGATCGTAGCCAAGGCAATGGCAAAAAGACGCAAATTGCTAGGAACAACTTCAAAGAATGGATTGAAGTCACCATTACCAGCATGATAGCTAGCATTATGCAAAATCCAAGCGCCTTGGCCTAGGTAGTTTAATGAAAGACAAACAAATACATATGGCCAAGAGCCCATAATATTCGCTTTACCTACGTGTCCAACATCCGAATATAACGCTTCAGCACCAGTAGTAGCCAAGAAGACAGAACCCAAAATTAGGATTCCGACTTTATTAGCTGGACTAAACAAAATTCGAATAGCATAAATGGGATTAATCGCTTCCAAAAGACTCCAATCATGGCTCAAGTTAGCAATGCCAACTACTCCTAAAAAGGTAAACCATACCAACATAATTGGACCAAATGCTTTACCAATAATGCTGGTTCCCATCCTCTGAATTGAGAATAGAATTACCAAAATGATGATAGTAATCATAATTACAACTTCTTGAGAAGGAACCGGAATCACATCACCAAAGCGCATATTCTTTAACCCTTCAATCGAAGTGGTAACGGTCACTGCTGGTGTCAAAGTACCATCGGCAAGCAGAGCTGCACCACCAATCAGAGCCGGGATAACCAGCCACTTGGCTCTTTTTCTAACTAAAGCATAAAGAGAGAAGATTCCTCCTTCGCCATGATTAGTTGCCTTCAAAGCAATCATGACATATTTGACAGTAGTCAACAAAGTTACTGTCCAAAGAATTAACGAGATTGAACCAACGATGAATTCTCGATTAACGTTGGCAATCCCGCCATTTTCAGTCACAATTGACTTCATAACATAAAGTGGACTAGTACCAATATCACCATAAACAATACCGATGGCGATAAGAAGACCAGCCGCATTCATACGTTTAGACTTATTATTCATTATCAAAAATCTCCCACAAAATAAATTGTAGCTAGTATAAAAAATATAAAAAAAGAAAATGCCATGTTGACATTTTCTTGATACACCCATTTTCTTCCATTTGCGGGTACAATGCAAGCAAAATAATTATGTTTTAATGTTAGTGAACGTTTTTGAAAAAGTGGGTAGAAAAAGTAGGGTATTCGATGTATCTGACAGAAAGTAGGGTAAAGTGTTCAGTATATCGAACACCTTATAGTCTGGTATAAAATAAAAAGCCACTTAAAAAAGTGACTTCTGGTTGTTTTGCTCATGAAGCATTAATGCTTAATTTCGTGTATCAACCGCGTGATTGAATCAACGAACCGTAAGCTTGGTGCAATACTAAACCAATTGCAACTAAAGGATATGCGTCAAGCATGGCGTACACCTCCTTTAAAGAGAGTTTGATTGGAACTCTCTAGGCTACGTTGCTAGCGCGCATATTTATTTTACCATTTTTCAAAAGATGCTATAATATAGATAGCAACTAAAGTATGTTGAGCGGGCGCGCACCAAAGGTGAGCTGATTACTTACCGAAAGACGTCTTGTGGGTGGTCATTGAACCACCTTTTTTTGTGCAAAATAGTGAAAAAAGAAGTAACAAAAGAGGCTCGAATCACATCGATTCGAGCCTCTTTTAAAAAGAAAATATTATGAAAGTGATGAAGGAATGTTACTACGTTGTTCTTCATCCCACTTTTCCCATGCTTCGTAAGTGAGCATTTCTTCTGGCTTAGCACCAGTCTTTTCAGCAATTACGTTAAGAATGTTCTTGAAGTTATAGTCGTGGTATTGCAATACGTGATCTACAAGCTTCTTACGTGGGAAGTGAATATTGTTCAAAAGATAACCGTTAATATCAACCATGTTGTGATTGTCATCGTAAAGGTTGATTACTTCAAGGTTGTCTCCATCAAATTCTGAAATGTAGAAGTTAGCAAAAACTTTTAAGTAGTCAGGTTGATCCTTGACTTCTTCAGCTGGCATAGTAACCTTGTTAGCTTCTGGAACAACGACTTTAAGTTCATCGTTTTCTTCGTTTTCTTTATCTGCTTGCGCTTGAGCGTTCTTTTCTTCTTCAGTCAAAGTTGTTACCCCTTTATTTAGAAATAAATAGATACAAAGTCAATAATAATTCTACAGACTTCTTCAAATAAAAGCAAATTAAACTACCCTTCATATAGGTAATTATTCATTTGAAGTTGAGGCTGCAGAACTAGATTGTTCTTGTTCAGTAGAAGATTGAGTTGATTGCTCGTGGCTAGTAGAAGTGCTACTTGATTGATCATCTTGAGACTTGTCTGATGAAAATTGATCGTCGGAAGAATTCTTATCCTTGTCGTCACTGCTTGAGCTAGCGTTTTTAGCATCTTTGTCTGATGAGCTGGAACTTGATGACTTGTCAGAGCTGGAATTATCAGATTGATTATCTTCCCTATTCTTACTACTGTTTTTGTCATCAGATTGGCCAGACTTAACTGGCTTACCATTATTATTGTTTGACTTATTATAGGTAGAATTATTGTGAGAAACTGCGTTGGTGTGGCTAATATAAGCGCCAGCGCCACCTCCACCTAGAATAAACATAGCTGCAATTACACCCCAAAAGACTAATTTCTTCATATAAAGTACTCACCCTCTAATTTGGAAATATTTAGACGAATAAAACTCTAATGAGTTTTGAATTGTCAGTACATAGTTTAAGGCATCTGAGGATAAAGTTGTCTGATAAATGCTCAACTTTAAGTAATTTTAAGGAGCTAACTAACTGTTAACAAAAACATAGAAAAATGTAGAAATTTATAGATGAAAACAAAAGATTAAGCTTGTTTAGAAAGTTAAACATGGAAAATAAGCTTGGAGTCAATATTTACTTGTTTTGCTTCGTCTTCTTAGATAAACTTATGTTTGCATTATGGGAGGTGAAGCAATGATTAAAACACAAGTAGTAAAGCTAAAAGTTAATAAAACAATGCAAAGGCATCTCGATGCTTTGTGTGATTATCGCCGATATTGCTGGAATAATGGCTTAGAAACTTGGCAATTAATGTATGAGCTTCATACATTAAATAAAAAAGATAATCCAAGTCCTAATGAACGCAGAGTCCGTGATGAACTAGTGGCTAATAAAGTCGACTGGCAATATGATTTGTCTGCTAGGTGTTTACAACTAGCTGTTAAAGATTTAGCTAATGCTTGGAAGAATTTTTTGGATAAGGTACAGCCTGATTGGGGAATACCTAGTTTTAAATCAAAGAAAGCTCCCAGACAAGGCTTTAAAACTGATCGTGCCAAGATTGTTA
>PPYF01670258.1_pt1 | contig 93123 bp, 85 predicted proteins | sample 1559871 | NCBI WGS metagenome assembly PPYF01 (sample SAMN08240021, study PRJNA423297) | Human gut metagenome, whole genome shotgun sequencing project.
AAAGCCAGACATGCTTCGTCTGGCTTTTGACTTTATTATAACTTGGAGAGAAACACGCACGAGGCCGAATGCTTACGGACTACATGACCATTCTTGCATTAAGAAAGGCAATTTAATAATGAAACTGCCAAATCTCTAAAAACAACAATATCCATCCGTCTACAGTTTGGTAAATGGATGGATATTGCTTTTTTATTCTTAACCTCTGCCCAAAATAAATGCAAAGAAGCCTTATATTTAATTTTAACAGAAGAAACTTTCTATTTTTTCTGCATTAATCCTTTAAATGCCGTAGGATAAGGAGTTTCAAACTCCATCAACTCTTTTGTTACCGGATGATAGAAACATAACTTGAAGGCATGTAACGCCAATCGTCCTAAAGGATCACACTCACTGCCATAGCGCCGGTCACCAACAACAGGGTGACCTAAATCCAACATATGCACACGAATCTGATTCTTACGTCCTGTTTCCAAATCCAACTCCACCAATGAATATCCATTGGCCCGCTTTATTGTTTTATAATGAGTGACCGCAAACTTACCTTCCCCATTATCTACAGGACTGGAATAGACATACAATTTCCGGTCGGTCAACCAAGACTCTACAGTACCGTAATCTTTCTCCATATCACCAGAAACGATAGACACATAACGGCGGTCCGTCACAATATCATGCCAATTATCACGTAAAGTATTCTGGGTTTTTTCATCTTTGGCATACATCATCAACCCCGAAGTTTCACGGTCCAGACGATGTACTACAAATACGCGGTTGAAACGATGTGAACGTTTTACATACTCATTCAAAATATGTTGTGCAGTACGCTCCTTCTGATGTTCTGTGCTGACAGAAAGCAGTCCCTCCTTCTTTTCCACCACCAAGATATAAGCATCCTCGTATACCAGTTTCAGCATCGGATGTTTAAACTCACGATTATTCTTCACCTTGGATATCTGCACTTTCATACCTGGTTTCAATGCGAAATTATATTGGGTAGTAATCACATTATCTACCAAAATCACGCGGTTGGCAAGCAACGCCTTTACCTTGCTACGACTGATTCCCGCCATTTTCCGCATCAGAAAATCCATCAGCTCAGCGGGCTCCGTCACATTATATATAGTATATCGGGCAACACTTCTCGCCTTTGGCCTGCCGGAATCACTATTCTTACCTCTTGACATAATTCTATTTACTGTTTAAACAATTTATAATTGAACTATCCGGATTATCCTCTTTTTTCCAGCAACACCACATTTTCCACATGATGCGTATGAGGGAACATATCTACGGGTTGCACGGCCATCACCTTGTATTTGGCATCTAACAAAGACAAATCACGTGCCTGGGTGGCAGGATTACAGCTAACATACACAATCCGCTGAGGTTCAGCAAAAAGAATTGTATTAATCACATCATACCAATTCTTTACCGGTCAATCCGGCAAAATTACGGGCCACCTTATAAAGATTATACGCCTGTCCGGAATTAGTCTGATAAAATGATTTTGCTCCTATCTTGAAGCGCAACCCCTCCATTTCCTCGAAAATATGATCGTTGCCTTTGAACACCATTACCTCCAGATCGTTAATGGTATCATTGCATTTGTTATTGACTACATATAATAAGGAAGTAATCTGCGGAAAACGTTCTGCCACGAAAGCCAGCAGTTGCTTCATCAGATCCATTTCGCTCTCTTCCACAATCTTGCATTGCAGCAACACCATAAGCTCACCCGTACTCGAAGTACGGATCATCAAGTTGCGAAGCATTCCTTCTTGAGAACGCAGATTAAAGAAAGAATAATTGTGTTCGTATGCATAGTCACGAATCGCATTGCGTATCTGGTTGCTGATATCATCCTGTAACCAGCACTTTTCTATAGCCAGTACCTTGTCAAATGCACCGGGAATGTGGAAACCTACGGCGTTCATCTGATCGTACTTCACATCTTCCTTTACCTCTTCCTCTGTCAGCCAACGTTTGTTAGAAAACGTAAATTCCAACTTATTACGGTAAAACTCCGTTTTTTCCGACCCTATGATAGGTGAAATTTCCGGCAATTCGATCTTGCCGATACGGGTCAGATTATCCGTCACCTGCTTTTGCTTATACTTTATTTGTTCTGTATATGGCAGACACTGCCACTTACAACCACCACATATACCATAATGCTGGCAGAAGGGTACTGCACGCACAGGAGAATACTCATGGAATTTCACAGCCACAGCTTCTGCATAATGATTTTTCTTACGCTTCACTTGTAAATCCACCACATCACCGGGCACTACATAAGGCACAAATACTACCAGGTCATTCACTTTCGCCAAAGCTTTTCCTTCGGCAGCTACATCTGTTATGGTTATCTTCTCTAATAATGGAAGTTCTTTCTTCTTTCTAGCCACTTTTCTGAATAAGTTAATTTGGGGACAAATTTAAGCATTTTCCCTGAATATTGCCTCATAAATCGTAAGATATTAAAATTGCAAAGTAGAAATTGCAATTTCCACTATTTTTTTTCAGTAAAAGGTTTGGAGATAACTAAAATATGTATAGTTTTGCGATTACATTTTTTGAGCGAGTTAACTTTAAATACATTTATTATGGATAAAAAAAGAGTTTACACCTTTGGTAATGGACAAGCTGAAGGAAAAGCAGACATGAGAAATCTGCTTGGTGGAAAAGGCGCTAACCTGGCTGAAATGAATCTAATCGGTGTTCCCGTACCTCCGGGATTTACAATCACCACAGAAGTTTGTAGCGAATATTATGAGTTAGGTAAAGATAAAGTAGTAGAACTGCTGAAAGCGGATGTTGAGAAAGCTATCGCCAACATCGAAAATCTGATGAATTCCAAGTTTGGAGATGTAGAGAACCCGTTACTGGTTTCTGTACGTTCGGGTGCCCGCGCTTCTATGCCGGGTATGATGGATACCATCCTTAATTTAGGTTTAAATGACGAAGTGGTGGAAGGCTTGAGCCGCAAGACCGGACGCCCCCGTTTCGCATGGGATTCTTACCGTCGTTTCGTACAAATGTATGGTGACGTGGTATTGGGTATGAAACCGGTGAACAAGGAAGACATCGATCCTTTCGAGGAAATTATCGAAAAAGTAAAGGAAGAAAAAGGTGTGAAGCTCGACAACGAATTGGAAGTGGAAGACCTTAAAGAACTGGTTAAACGCTTTAAAGTTGCTGTAAAAGAACAGACCGGACAAGATTTTCCGACCTGTGCATACGAACAACTTTGGGGTGCCATTTGTGCTGTATTCCGCAGCTGGATGAACGAACGCGCCATTCTTTACCGCAAAATGGAAGGTATTCCTGCCGAATGGGGTACTGCTGTAAGCGTACAAGCCATGGTATTCGGTAACATGGGTGATACTTCGGCTACCGGTGTTTGCTTCTCTCGTGACGCAGGTAACGGTGAGGATTTGTTTAATGGCGAATATTTGATCAACGCACAAGGTGAAGATGTTGTAGCCGGTATCCGTACCCCGCAACAAATCACAAAAATCGGTTCTCAGCGTTGGGCAGAACGTGCAGGTATTTCTGAAGAAGAACGCGTAGCCAAATATCCCTCTATGGAAGAAGCTATGCCGGAAATCTACAAAGAACTGGATGCCCTGCAGACCAAACTGGAAAACCACTATCGCGACATGCAGGATATGGAATTTACCGTACAGGAAGGTAAATTATGGTTCTTGCAGACCCGTAACGGTAAACGTACCGGAGCTGCCATGGTAAAAATCGCCATGGACTTGTTGCGCCAGGGAATGATTGATGAAAAAACAGCATTGGAGCGTTGCGAACCTAATAAATTAGACGAACTGCTTCACCCTGTGTTCGACAAGAAAGCGTTGAAAGAAGCGAAAGTTTTGACTCGTGGTTTGCCCGCTTCCCCGGGTGCCGCTACCGGTCAGATTGTGTTCTTCGCCGATGATGCTGCTAAATGGGCTGCCGATGGCAAAAAGGTGGTCATGGTACGTATCGAAACTTCGCCGGAAGACCTGGCAGGTATGGCCGTTGCCGAAGGTATCCTGACTGCACGTGGCGGCATGACATCTCACGCTGCGGTTGTGGCCCGTGGTATGGGTAAGTGCTGCGTATCGGGTGCTGGTGCTATCAATGTAGATTATAAGACACGTACCGTAGAAATTGAAGGTATTACTTTAAAAGAAGGTGACTTCATCTCTCTGAACGGTACTACCGGTGAAGTATATAAAGGTAAAGTGGAAACCAAAGCAGCCGAAGTTTCAGGCGATTTCGCTGCATTGATGGATCTTTGCAACAAATACACCAAGCTGAATGTCCGCACTAACGCTGATACTCCGCATGATGCGGAAGTGGCCCGCGCTTTTGGTGCTTCAGGTATCGGTCTTTGCCGTACGGAACACATGTTCTTTGATGCTGAAAAGATTGTCGCTATGCGTGAGATGATCCTGTCACCGGATGTAGAAGGACGTAGAAAAGCATTGGCTAAATTGCTCCCCTTCCAAAAAGCCGACTTCAAAGGTATCTTCAAGGCTATGGACGGATGTCCGGTAAATGTTCGTCTGCTCGATCCTCCTTTGCATGAGTTCGTTCCCCATGATGCAAAAGGTCAGGAAGAAATGGCTAAGGCAATGGGCGTAACCGTACAGGAAATCAAAAAACGTGTGGAAAGCCTGTGTGAACACAATCCGATGTTAGGTCACCGCGGCTGTCGTTTGGGTAACACCTATCCCGAAATCACAGAGATGCAGACTCAAGCGATTCTAGGTGCTGCAATTGAACTGAAGAAAGAAGGATATGATCCGCATCCCGAAATTATGGTTCCCTTGACCGGTATCCTGTATGAATTCGAAGCTCAGGAAAAGGTGATCCGTGATGCAGCAGCAGCATTATTTGAAAAAGAAGGTATGGAAATTCCGTTCAAGGTAGGTACCATGATTGAAATTCCGCGTGCTGCGCTGACAGCCAACCGCATTGCCAGCCGTGCAGAATACTTCTCATTCGGTACCAATGACTTGACCCAGATGACATTCGGTTATTCCCGTGACGATATTGCTTCTTTCTTGCCGGTATATCTGGAAAAGAAGATTCTGAAAGTAGACCCATTCCAAGTACTCGACCAAAATGGTGTGGGCCAGCTGATTGAAATGGCTGTAGATAAAGGCCGTTCAGTTCGTCCTGATTTGAAATGCGGTATCTGCGGTGAGCATGGTGGTGAGCCTTCATCAGTGAAATTCTGTCACAAAGTTGGTTTGAACTATGTGTCTTGTTCTCCGTTCCGCGTGCCTATTGCCAGACTGGCTGCGGCTATAAATCAATCTGATATGGCAACATTTAAAGTAGTCGTAAGAAAAAAGAGAGCTGACGGATTTTATCCAGTGTACATTCGTGTTGTCCACCGTTCAAGAATGGGTTATATTAAAACCGATAAACTCATTACGGACAAGCAAATCACCAAGAATGGCGAAATCAAGGATATTGTGGTCAATGAGTATTGTTCACGAGAAATCCTACGCTATAGCGATATGATAAATCGTAAGGATGTCTCAAATTATTCTGTTGCTGAACTAATTGAATTTCTTATTCATTCAGATGAAGAAATATGTTTTAGTGACTATGCAACAAAGTTCATTAACCGTATGGCCTCTGAAGGACATGAACGTAATGCAAAGAACTATCGCCTGGCTGTAAACCACCTCGAAAGATATTTGGGAACAACCAGAGTTATGTTTACTCACTTGTCATCTTCTGTTTTGACAAGATGGATTAATAGCCTTTCGTTGACGAACAGGGCGAAAGAAATGTACCCAACCTGTTTAAGACAGATATTCAAAAGGGCACTTGTAGAGCTGAACGATGAAGAGCGTGGTATCGTGCGAATCAAATACAATCCTTGGTTAAAAGTATCCATTCCAAAATCTGACAGTACGGTTCAAAGAGCTATCAGTGCAGAGGCATGCCGGGAGTTTTTCAATCGTCCCCTACCGGAAACCAAAATGATTTCCTCTCTTCCGGAACTGGGCAGAGACGTGGCACTCCTATCCTTGTGCCTGGGCGGAATAAACACCGTAGATATTTTTGAGCTTAAAAAAGAAAACTATAAGGATGGTATTATTGGATATAAAAGAGCTAAGACAAAGCACAGTCGGAAAGATGAAGCCTATATTGAAATGCGTGTGGAACCGTTCATTCAGGCCACATTTGACAAGTATCTTTCAGACGATAATGACGAATATCTTTTCAAGTTTCATAAGCGTTACAGCAACCCGGACAGTTTCAATGCTAATGTAAACATTGGAATCAGAAAGATATGTGCCGATATGGGAATGAAGAAGGAGGATTACTACTGTTATTATACTTTCCGTCATACATGGGCTACAATTGCCCAGAATGACTGTGATGCCAACCTGTATGAAGTTGCTTTCGGTATGAACCACAGTCATGGATTGAATATAACAAGAGGCTATGTCAAGATAGACTTCACTCCTGCCTGGGAACTCAATGCTAAAGTGATTGACTTCATTTTCTTCAGCAGCAAGAAGAGTAAGCAAGGTAAGGCACGTGACTTCGAGACACCAGCAGACAAGATGTTCCGTATCACCAAAAAGATGATGATCTATGGCCGTGCATATTTCAAAGGTGATGTTATCGGTGAAATAACAGATATTGGTTTCAGTAATGTAGACCAGGTTATTGACAGACTGGTTGAACAGTTACCCAAGGATATCCCTACCGGATGCATGGTTCAGTTCCGTCTTATGAACTGTGATTCCAAGAAGGAAGTTGTATATGAAAGAAGTAAAGGGAAAGGATTCATGTAATCGGCAAACTGGAACAAACCATTAACGCAAAGGGAGGATTCTACTTATCTTTATCAGAACCGTACCATTTATCATATTGGTGCGGTTCTTTTCTATTTGTCCGGTTGATTCCAGGGCATGATTTCACGACCTATAACTATGGCAAAGACAAGTACGATAAGCTTCCATATAAGTATGACAGTCTTCTTTACTAGCCATACAGCCAGACGTATGGAAATCCTCAAAAGCCAGAATATCAGCTTCAGGAGCAGCATACCGATAATAAGTACCGGCAGCAGATATATAATCAACAGCAGTTCAAACATAATGTGTAATATTTATGAGTATAAAAGTTTATTAATTATATAAATATACTAAAAATCAATGAGATACAGAAATTTACGCAACACTGTTTTCTTGTTGTTCGAGTAAATTTTTACTGATTATCAGTGCTATATCACCATGATAACAAAGCATCTCCAGACTCTGAAAACAAGGTTATTCTGTCTGAATCTTTCTGCAATACAGTTCAGATAAAATAAGATTTCCCGATAGCCATTTCATCAGCTGAATCAGCTACAAGATTATATTTTCCCTTTTTTGGGGATTCCAATAACTTAGATAATCAGGTTACTTTTACCATTCTATCATGGTATCGGGACTACATATTATATTGGATATAGTTTTTATGAGAACAATAGCCATCTATCCCATATAACTAACTCTTGTATGTTTTTGAAACTTTGGTTTATCCAACCATATATATCGAAACATTATTTTCCTATTACTGTGATTTTTATGGTTCTAAGATTGAATAATACATATAGCATCTGTTTCTGAATACACGAAAATTGGTTTGATAAGTTTCAGGACTATATATAACAATATTCCGCTATGTGGATATTCCAAGACAATCAAATGCTACAGCACACGGAAAGCCGGAATATGCCTTCCAAAGAATTGTGTTGTTGATTTCGGTTTACAACGGTTTTCTCCGGTAAATTTGGGTGTAATAATCATTCCGGGAAGGCTTCGTTCTGCCGTGCAGAGTTTTCCAAGCAAGTTGTACTTTTGTGGCCACAAAACTCCGTTTCGTACTCACAAAAGTAACTTGCCGAATGCTGACGCATCGGAGCGGCTGGCCGCTGTTTCGCATGGCGAAAGATGGTCCGGGAAACCTAACCACCAATGTATCCAAGTATGAAGAATCAGAGAACCAAATACATCAAGGTAAGAATGACACCGGAGGAAGTACAACAGTTTAAGGAGAAATCTGCCTCCTATTCATCCGTGAGCCATTATATACGCTCAGCACTGACAGAGTATTCAAATATCGGAACCAAAAGACAGCTCGAACTGATGAATGATCTCGGTCTGTTTTACCGCAAATATCAGAATGAACTTTCCTGGGCTGGAGGAAACCTTAATCAGTCGGTTAAACGTGCCAATGAGCTTGCGGTAGCCGGATTACTTGCACCGAGCTATATCCAGGAGGTTCTGTTACCAATTATCCTCGAAACTCAGGAAACATTGAACCGAATAAAGAAAGACATTGATTCTCTGACACAGAAAGCTGTCAGAATCTGAATTGCAGACTACACGGTATTCAATCATTTCAGATATTATTATAGTATAACCATGGATTAATGAGCTTGAAGTATTTCGGTTACTCAGTCACTTAAACCATGATAAATTAAGATTCAATATGATAGCAACCATATTACCGGGAAGTACGAACTTCCATGCTGTCGGTTACAATGAACATAAAGTCTCGAAAGGTGTTGCACGGCTTATCGAGATTCAGAATTTCGGTTCACTCGGAACTTTTCACAAACCTACCCCGAGTGAGCTGGTCGGTTATCTCCAGAAGTACAGTTCACAGAACAGCAGAATCAGGAAACCGCAGTTTCATGTGGCCATATCATGCAAAGGACACGAAATGTCGGAAGATGAGTTGCTGGATTTTGCACACCAGTATCTCAAGGAAATGGGATACGGAGAATCCGGTCAGCCGTTGCTTGTTTACTCCCATTATGACACGGAGAATACCCATCTTCATATCATCACTTCGAGAGTGGCACCTGATGGAAGAAAGATTCAGCACAGCCATGAACGCAGACGTTCTCAGGAAGTCATAGACCGTATTCTTGGAAATGACAGGAAAAAGAAAACAGAAAATGATATTGATGCTGCCAAACAATATACATTCTCTTCCTTTGCCCAGTTCAAGGCAATAATGGTTTCCATGGGCTATGAGGTTTATCAGAAAGATGAGAATGTATTCGTCAAGCATGGTGGAAAAGTTCAGAAGGAAATCCCTTTTTCTGAAATAGAAAGTCTTTTCAAGAGCGGTTATCGGGAAAGGGCTCATTGCCGTCAGCTTAGAAGCATATTAAAGAAATACCGTGATGTAAGTTCAAACAAGGAGGAACTGCAGAAGGAACTGAAAACGAAGTTCGGTATTGATATTGTGTTCTTCGGCAAGAAGGATACACCATACGGATATATGCTCGTTGATCATGCAAACAAGACCGTCATTCATGGTGCAAGAGTGCTGGCTGTAGAGGAACTTCTGGACTTTACTACTCCTGAAGAACGGTTCAACCGAATTGAGGACTATATTGACCGGTTACTGACACTAAATCCGAAGATTACCCAGGGTGAAATATACAGTAAAATCAGGAAGCAGCGTGCCTATATCAAGAAAGGCATCATCTATTTTGATGGCCAAAGCCGTCCGTTGAAACCTTTTATGGCAGAGGCAATCGACCGTAACAACCGTATAGCTATGGTAGAAATGTTCAGTCCGGCTACTGAGGCTGAACGGGATTTGCTTTGTAAGATTTTCAAGGTTTCCCGGACAGATCTGGTAGATATATCTCCGGAAAGAACACACTACTACACTGATGCTGTAAACCGTCTGCGTGAGATATTCAATGATGAAAATGTTTCCTCTGTCATAAGTAGATTGCATGAAGAGGGCTTCACCATCCGTCAGGAGGAAGATGCAACTTATGCCATCAATTTCAAACAGCATATTATTATAAATCTTACTGAGGAAAACTTCAATCTTGAACGGTTGAAGAAACAGCCGATGAAGCAAATTGGACGGTATAAATACCTGCAATCAACAAGACCTACTTCACGTTTCTCTGGCAAGGCCAAACTGCGTGATGCAGATGGTGGCAGTCATAGTGAGAAACGTGAATGGGAAGTTGGACAAAATATCAATTTTGATAAGATAGACAATGAAAATACAATAAAAAGATAGTATAATATTTCATTGCTGTCCGGAGAAATTTTACCACAGCGTAAGCTACCTAGGACCATCACCCTCCGGAACATTATCGGTGAAGTCAGTTTGATTAAACATATCTCTGATATCTCCTCTTTTGAAGAGGACTTGCCCAATAGAATTTGAAATGGAATGAAGACTTGGATTCAACATATAGTGTTTCTTCGCAATGATAAGCAGAAGATAGTCACAGATGGCAATCCATATCTGTGTGAACACGGCATTCTTGGTAGTCCCATAGAATGTTTTTATGTGCAGATGCTGCTTTATCCATTTAACCCAAATCGGTCATTAGAGATTAACTGTTTGTGATTTTATTTGTAATATACAGATAAGTAATAACTTACAAACCTATTCTTCTAATGACCGCCATTAGAAGATAAAATTTGCAATATATTCGTTTTCAACAAAATACAAGCAAGATCTAGAAAATAGGATATTCTAATGACCGATTTGGGTTTAAAAAACAATTCAATTTGCCATCTCTCCCTGTACAACTCGGCAATAGTCAATGCATTAAGCTTGAAGTTGTTGGTGAGGAAACGGTAGACTGTATTTGTGCTGAAGTCTTCATACACAACAAGTCTAAGAGAATCGGGATACTTTCTGGAAGTGAGTGGTCCAGTCAATTTAATCGTTTCATCAGAGAGAAGTCCGGCAGATTGGTCTGCTTCTCTACTATCAAGAACCTCGTAAAGCATATTTTCTTTTGCTCTTGTTATAAAAAAGGCATTGTTAAGATGAAAATACTGGAACAAAGAGTGAAACTTGACATATCCCTTGTCCATAAGATAATAAAAATTGGCTTCTACAAGGTATCTTATCCATAATTTTGGAATCGTGAACCTCCTTCTGTCAGATGAACAAATGTCGGAATGGAACCCCTAAGATCCATCAAGGTATGCATCTTGATTGCTCCTTTCCCATGATGATGAAACTTATCCCATGGACAAATCTTCAGACACAGCTCAATAGTGCTACTGTCAAAGGCATAGACCATTTCATCCAGGTCAAGTCTAAGTTTCTGTCCCTTATACGCTTCCTTTACCTGTCGTATCAGAACTTGTGCAAAGTCCTGATAGATACGCCAATCCTTCTTTTCATTCGCTTCTGCCAAGGTGGATTTTGGTATTGGCTTGATACCAGAACGGTAAAGGTCAGGAGAACAAAGGTTAAGTGTAGTCTCTATGTCTCTCAACCAGGATCTGTCAGTGAATTGAGCAAAGCTCATTACCATGAACTGGTCACGGCAAGTAAACTTGATGGCATGCCTGTCACCCTTATAGCGGTTGACGCACTTCTTAAATTCATATGTGTTTATAAGAGACATAACCTGCACAAATATTGTTTTTCCTTTGTTCATAGCTTGCAGAATTAGTTGTTTATACCTCCTTACAAAACTATGATTTCTAATCGAAAAATTTTATTAGCCTCGTAACTACTTGAATATTAATTAATAACAGCTATTCTGAAAAAATCTCCGGACAGCAGTGTGTCGAAAACTTTAAATTGTGAGACAAAATTTGATTTCGACAGCGAATATATAGGCTTTAATTTGTTGATTTACAAAGCTGACGATGCGTTACGCCGGATGTCATCACGTTATATCGGGAAAGAGGTGATTAAATGATAAAAGAATGTGATGACATAACCTATCATATATATGAAACATCCTACGATTTCTCATTACATTACAGTATGATAAACCATAAAAAATTATAAATGATAGTGTATTTGCTGTTATTTAAATAAAAACTTTTTTCTTTGTAGAAAAAACACTATGAATGAATATATTAGACTGGAATATAAAGATTGTTTTTCTGAACAGCCAGAGGAAATCTTGCATTATCTTAATGGAATATCTAAAGGCATTTTACTTAAATTATGTAGCCTATTCCTTTCAAGGGGAGAGGAATCGGTAGAACGTTTCTTTTCAAGCTATTTTAGTGCAGAAAATAATAAATACATAAACGAAATATGGAGAAAATTATGTCAGGAGAAGTCTGATATTGATAGATATATAATAACCAATATTGAAAGTACTCTTCGTTTATATGAATTTGTATTTGACAATATTACCTGTACGGAAACCACTCTTTCTGATGCGGAAATTGAAATTAATATACTTAAAGTATATCTTCTATTTAACGAACAAAAAAATAGAGGAGATTATTTAGCCTGTGAAAGCACAAAAGATATTAAACAGAATCGAGCAAAAGCACTTTTGTTAACTCAAATGTTTCAATACTTTGATATTACTAATTATAATTATAAGCAAGAATTATTAGTACAAACAGAGAAAGCAATTTATTTGTACAACTATTTAGCTGAAAAATTGCCAGTATTATATAATAAATACGTTGAATATTATGATTGTAAAAACTGGCAGGAATTAATGTCCCATATTACTGCGTTTGCATATATTTATTATGGACGAAAAGATAAAGATTCATATGTCAATTTAAAAATAGATCCTAATGATGGTTCTTATGAGTGGAAGTGTACTTTTATTGAACGATTAACAGCACAAAATGAGATAGAAGATATAGATTTTCGTATTTTACGCAGTCATCCTTTCTTCAAAATTGAAGCTGGTGAATATTGCGTTGTATATGGATATTTTTTGCTGGAACTTATCTATAAAGGAGTTTATTTTAAATTGAACGAATTAAATAATCAACTATCCAAAGAGGATAAGATTAAAGGTTTTAGAGCTTTTTATTGTGATCATTTTTCAGAAAGAACCTTATTGTATAATGTTCTTTTTGATGTTTATGCAAAAAAATATATTCAAAAATCAGGAGAAGAAATCAAAAACACTTGCAAAATTGACGCTGAGCCAGATTACTATATTCGTAATGGCAACAAAATCTATTTATTTGAATCAAAAGATATTCTTATTCCATCAGATGCCAAAATTTCAAATGATTATATTAAAATTACAGCAGAATTAAAGAAACGTCTTTATTATGAAGAAAAAGGAGATGGAAGTATAAGTAAAAAAGCTATTCTCCAATTATTACATAACATTAAGAAATTATTAAAAAAGAACGCAGAGTGGGATTCATGCTATAAAGAAAATAGAATCAAAATTTATCCCATTATTATCCTTCATGATAATATATATAATTGTCCAGGAATTAATGATTTGGTTAACCAGTGGTTTATTGGAGAATTAGAAAAGATAAAGGATGAATATGATATATCTCGGATAGAAAAAATTACAATTATCAATATAGATGTATTTATTGCATATCGAGATTTCCTAAAAAGTCCAGAAGGAGCTTTAGATAAACTTATAACTTCTTATCATTCTTATATTTCTAATGACATATTGAAGAAGGCTATTTCAGAAGAAGACGCTATAAAAAAATATAAAGATAGAATTAAATCCTTTGAGTATTATTTATCTACTCTATATATTCCAGACTATAAAAAATTATTAATGATAGCAGGGAAAAAATATCTTGTAGAATAAATTGGGTCAATATGATTGTAAAATGTCCGAAGACTTAGCTCTTGTTCTTCGGACATTATATTATTATATATATTATCCCAATCGAACTTTTCCTCCGATTCCGGCGGTGCTGCCTTTTCCGTTGCGGCAAAGGCTCCCGTATTCGTCCAGACACTCCTTTAAAAGACTCTCCACCAATTCGATATTGCCCACTTCGGTGGTGAAAAAATCGAATATCTCGGTCTGCCGGATGTCGTATATCGACTTGACGTAAGCGTGAGATATTCAATGATGAAACAGTAATCTCTATCAGAAGCCGACTGCATGAAGAAGGCTTCACTATCCGTCAGGAAGAAGATGTAACTTATGCTATAAATTTCAAGCAGCATATCATTATATATCTTACTGAAGAAAGGTTCAATCTTGAACGGTTAAGGAAACAGCCGGTAAAACAAATTGAACGAAATAAACACCTGCAAACAACAAAACCTGCTTCACGTTTCTCTAGCAAGGCCAAGCTGCGTGATGTAAGTGGTGGTAGCCATAGCGAAAAACGTGAATGGGAAATTGGATATAAAGGCAACTATGATAAAGTTGATGAGGAGCACTCAATGAAAATATAATTGAGTGCCCTAAGAAACAAAGTAACATGAATCTTTTATATTAGTTATATTTGCCACCATTAGCAATAAATGCTCCATCCAATAAACATTGTTTTGTAAATTGCATACAACTAAAAGGAATATTAAGATTATTAATGGCAAACTGTAACATTTCTTTTCTTACCTTCATGTCAAAACCTTTTAATGACATAGTAAATATATTAGTAAAGGTTATCTTTAATGTGTTTAAATCAATTTCTTTATTTGCCAACTCTATACATGCACTAACTGCTTGAGAGAGTAATAAGGGATTCTCTTGCATATTTTGCATTATCTTAACCATATTATTTTCTTCATAGTGTTTCATTTTCTGGTATTCATTAATTATATATTCTTTAGTTAAGTATACTCCAAAAAAATTATTTTCAAGTAAGAATTCTGAATACGCAGATGAAATCTGAGTATCATTAAATAAACGGACAAATGTTTCTGACGTAATAATTTTTGTATTAGGTAATAATGTACTAATTTTTCTATCATCAGTTACAAAATAACAATTAGGTTGTAATAGCATTGACATCGACCCTAACAATAATTGTTGTAAAGGAGATATATCATCTTTTTTAGAAAACAAAGCCAATGCTTTATCTGCAACAATATCTTTGCAATGATTGTTAATCCACTCTTTTATTTTATGCAAACGTTCTTTTATATCGAGATCTACATACTCACTATATCTAATTAAATTACCTGCATTGATAGCTTCAATAAATCCACTGTCAATTAATCTAATTGATGATTTATCAGCACTCTTTATATATTCATGAAGCAAAGTTGTTACAGTCATTAAGCCGTCCAATTTAATTCCAGTTTTTGCTGAAAATTCAGAAAAAGTAATAACAGTTGGCATGTCTAAAACAAAAACTTTGTCATCCAATTTCTGTGGTATTGCTTGTAGCTCTACAGTACTATTGTTAACATGAATTTTAAATGAAGTGAATAATAGTTTATAATATCCTGCTAAAATATTGTTCTCATCTACAAGTTGGGAAAGTCCTATTTCTCCATTTTCATATTGTTTGCATGCTCGTTCCCATTTTTCATTTGGGGTTAAATCGCCTTTCGACATTTTTCGAATAAATGCATCTAAACTTTCCAGTGGTTTATCCATATCTATTTGAAAAGGTATTAATTGGGGATTACTTCCATCTTGTGCATCTTTCAATATATCCCCTGCTAACTTGTAATATTTATTATATATTCCAACAATGGTTACAGAAACTTTTTCAAAAGCAATTTCTGTTTCTATAACATCATTCTTATGCACACCAAGAACAGCTTTATTAATATTACTTCCATTTATAGTTGCTTGATAAAAAACACGTTTCCCATCAATATCACACAATACATAGTTACCTTCTTCTGCAATTTCATACTCTTTATGGGCTATAGAACATATTAATCCAGCCATTGTTTCATTATGATAAAATGTTCTCAGCTTAATATCTTCTGTAGCCTTAGCTGCCTTATACAATAAAGATATTGCTGTCTCAAGGTAATTATTTTCAGAGAAAGCACGATAAGCTAGTATTACTTCTGACGAATTAAGATATTGTATTTCAATTGCTTTCTCTTCAAAATTCCTTAATTGTTCTGGATATAACTTGCTAAGTGTATAGATATAATGTGTAAATAAATATGGATCTTCAGGATGACGTTCGTATAACATTGATATAGCTGCTAGTGCATTCTCTGTGTCTGCTATTTGAGAATCTAATCTATACTCAATTTTAAGTAACTGGTCATCACAGTAATTACCTGCAACCCTATTTCTTACTAAAATCCGATATAAATCTGGAGTTTTCTCCTGCATTTTACTTAAAACGGCAATATACATATCCCTCTTTACATCCGGAACATCTTCATTCACAATAGGCTGCAACATATTAAAAGCCATATCTGTATCACCATTAATAGCTAATAAATTTGCAGCATATGCCTTTAATTCATCACACATTTCATTTACATTATTTTTTAATATAGTAATGTCTATTTTTTGTGATGCATTAAAAGCACACAATTGCAATAACATTTCCTTCTCTGCATCAGTACTAAATTTAGAATTTTGTAAAATGTCTTTGGTTTCTAAAGCCCTATGTTTATTTATTGATTGGGCAATCAAAACTGCCATCTCACTGTTTACTTTTAGATGTTCATCATTCATTCTTTCTAATATCCATCTCAAATGCATTATATTATTAGAATGCGTAGACATCATAATTGCAAATCTAATAATTGAGTCATTGATTTTCTCACTATTAGAAGCTATAACAGCAAAAGCTTCCTCAAATCTTTTATCAAGAATTAACATAGATGCTTCCATAAGAGAAAACATCTGTTTCTGTTCACCGAAATTAACTTTACTTATTTTCTGAAACTCATCAATCCAACTTGAATCATGACTGCAAACAAAACTCCAATAACAATGCAAACATAGGATGATTGAAAAATCATTTTTTATTTCTGTACTTGAAATCTTATCATAAAATACTTTTGAGACATTAAGAGCTAACTCAAAATCCATTATTTGTGGAGCGTTAAATGAAAGGACAAGAAAATTTCCAGTTTTCAGTCTATAATATGATATAACATATAACCATGAGTATAACGTGGAAAAAGTTAGATTTTCTGGAACTGATACATCACTATCTTCAAATAAAAAGTTTAAGATTTCATATTTACTATTTAGTAAGCATTCAAATAATATTTCTCGAAATTCATAATCATTTCTTATTTCTTCTGGCAAATCATTATACGTTTTTTCTTTATTTTCTGAAAGTAATACATTTATCAAATGTCTCCATTTAGACTTACACTGTGAACTTGATAATAATATTTGTGCTTCATCCAATTTATTTTCTGTTAATAAACGAAGAATCTCCCATTGTATGTACACATTATTGGTTGGAAAATATGTATATGCATCATGCATAAAATTAAATGCTTTTTTACGATCCTTAAAATATAGGATTTGTCCTTTTTTGAAAAATATATCAGCTTGTAATTCATTATTTTCTCTTATTTCATGAGAAAAATGTGTTTCCAATTCATTTATTATACATTTTGCGGTATTCAACTTTAGACTTTCTATAAGTTCTGAAATAATCCCATCTAAAATACCCTTAACACCTAAAGTTATGCTGTGGTTCCCATTTTGTATATATGATAAGATTTCAGTCAAACTCTCTCGTATATTATCGTTTTTTCTTGACAAATCACTTATTTTTAAAGATATATCATCATTCAAAATTGATAAGATATCATTTAATTTATCGTTTGCCAACTCTTGTTGTTGCATTATAATGAAATTGCTGCACAATTCATCATTTCTAAGTTCCATTACCCAAAGATATAAAAGTTCTTTGATTTTAGGATGTATACCTTTAGATTTATCTGTAATGAAATCTTTTAATTCAGTATAATACTTTAAAGATTTACAATTTAGCAAATCACGTGTATCTTGAGAAACGTCCCACTTTTTTAATGCTTTATTAAAACAATCATTTATTTTATCCTCTAAAGTTTTATCACCTTGAATTTTGTTTATTATATTAGGAACATATCCTGCACCAACAGAAATAGCAAAACTTAGGACAATATCATCTAATCCCATCATAATTTATAATATTACATTAAATAATTAGTAAATTACTTTATTTAAGCTTATTTCTTAAGTTAAATAAGTTTTATTGCAAATATACAATTTAATTATCTAATAATGAACTTGAATTCAAATCATTAGCATATATTGTATACATAAATACTTTGAGTTTACTTTTTGCTTAAATACTTCTTTTAAAAAGCAATACATTATACTTTTTATTGTAACTATTTTTATTGTATTGACTAAGGTAAATAAATATAATTTGTTCATGATAAACTGGTTTATATAACCTAAATCACAATTGTGTTGTACATTTCTTACCTGAAAATCTTGGTTAATACATTTGTCAAAAAATCAATCAGTACTTAGAATGATACAGACTCCGGTTATAGTGACATTTGCCAATCAGAAGGGAGGCGTTGGAAAGACTACACTTTGCGTCACCTTTGCCAACTATCTGGTGACAAAGGGAGTGAGAGTTGTGGTAATAGACTGCGACTTCCAGCACTCCATCATGAAATGCCGTAAGGCTGACATCAGAAAATACGGTGAACAGGAAATGCCATACGAGGTATGGGCATACGAAGCAAACGACAAGGTGATGATGACTTCCCTTATGGAGAAACTGCACAACGATCCTGAAATTGACGTTGTTCTGATGGACACACCGAGCAGTCTGAAAGCGGAAGGGCTGATACCCATGTTCGTCAACTCTGACATCATCATTGTTCCATTTCACTATGACCTAGTAACCGTTCCGTCCACAGCCAGCTTCCTTATGTTTGTTGACCGGCTGAAAAAAGCTGTCGGTGAAAGGATGAAGGCCAGACTCTTCATCATACCCAATCTGAATGACGGAAGAATCGGCAAGCGTTCCGAACTGCTTATCTGGGACAATGCAAGAGATACTTTCTCCAACTATGGATATGTCACTGCGAAGATTCCCAAACGTGCGGATATGGAACGGTTCAGTACAATGGCAGCTCTGGATATGCAGGCCGCTATCGTTACACCGGTCTTTGACAAGGTCTATCAGAGTATCTTCGATACACTTCAACCGATAAGGGAAAAAGAACTCAAAGGCATACAGCTGACGGAAAATCTGAATCCAAAACCTAAGAAGAAAAAGAAGGCACAGCCGTCTGATGAAGCTTCACAGGATAGTAACGAAAATCAGAATAAAGAACCAGAATAATCAGTAAACTTCAATAACCATAGCACTATGAGTAAGGATATACCGGAAATAGATGACCTGACAAGAGGTATCAATGATTCAGAACTTATATTGACGCAAGATTCCGCAGAAACACAGGTTGAGCAAAGAGAAAATAATAATGAAGCACAGGAAAAGGATACTGCTGTTTCCCTTTCGAATACAGGATGCTGGAATGACTTCATGGAATTCCTTCAATCGGACAGTTCCGGAACAGACAAGACAGAAAGGCTCGTCTGCAAACTCGACCGTGACCTTGCGGATTCACTGGACGACTGCGATATACATGGCAGGTGCCGCTCAGACCTGGTGAATGCCATTGTAAGGGCATTCTTCAAGTCATACCTGCCACGTCTGGCAGAATACAGAAGGGAAAAGAAATCATTGTTTAACAGTTATAATCTGTAGGATATGAAAAAGACAGAATGGACTGACAGGATGCTGGCCGCTCTTGTCGAGCTGTATCCGGTAGAAACCACAGCCTATACCGCTGCCGTTCTCAATCTGAGCGAGTCGACCGTCAAGCAGAAAGCCCGTGAACTTGGACTTGTAAAAATGGCCAAATCCAGATGGATGGAACGTGCCGACTATATCAGGAATCACTTTCAGGAGTGTTCCTTCTCTGAAATAGGGAAAGCTCTCGGCATTACCCGGATGAGTGTCGGACGCATAGCCGCTGCACTCGGACTGAAACGTAGCAGTGAAGAGAAGCACCGGATTTCCTCACGTATCCGTACCCAGATGGTAAAGAGGGAAAGACGGCGTATCGTCTTCGGACTGGAACCCATAACCGGTATCCGTGTCATTTCAAACAGGGCAAAGGTAAGGGTACGCTCAAACATGAAGTCAAACGGATACATCATCAGTGAGGAACACAACGTGATTTATTATACCGGCACTACGGAACGCAGGGAACGTCTGGAAAGCCGGGGCATCAGACTGGGACTGCATATCCTTCCGTTTCCGGAAGACAGTTCCGCCCTTTCATCCAACATCATATTACAACAGCCATGCAGTACGGACAGATAGTATTCCTTCTCTTCGTGGCAATGGTATTCTACTATGCGGCAATGATTTTCATGGACTTCCAGAGGGCAAAGGCCGCACAGAATGCCGGGCAGGACAGCCATAAAGAAGAGGACATAGACATATCGGAAGAGGCACGAAACTTCAGGCCGATAAGGATAAACCGGGATGAGCCTGAATCAAAAGAAGAAAGCTCAGAACAGAATAATACTGAGAATCCCGGAGCTGAGAATGAAAATAGTGATTCTGACGGTACAGAAAAATCTGCATCCCAATCAGAATCTTCCAGACACGTTTACCGGGAGGCCATCATGACTGACGGCATTCTGGTAGAGAATATCATTCAGGAAATAAACAGGCTGGCAGAGACCGGTACCAGTGACCTCGGTGCCGTTATCTTCAGCTGTGAGAATGCCTGACATATATACCGTTCCTTTAGTGACATCTGTTTCTTTGGCGATGAAATCCTTTAACATTATTCAGAAATGCAGTTAATAAAGAAAAATGCCCAGAATCTTACGGAGCGTTTCATCGGTTCAAGTTTTGCACAGAAGAGTGTGATGGCGGCCATTGCACTCGTTATTTCCACATCCAACGTAATGGCAGGAAGCAAGGGTGCAGCAGGTTTTACCAAGGCCACCCAGGAAGTCAGTTCCTACCAGACTCCGGTATCGAACCTGATGAAGGCCATTGCAGCCGTTATCGTTCTGGTCGGTGCCTTCAACGTCTACTTCAAGATGCAGAACGGAGACCAGGACGTGAAGAAGACCATCATGCTTACCATCGGAGGCTGTATCGCATTCATCGCACTTTCGGAAGCTCTTCCGCTGTTCTTCCAGTAATCCTTTTCCGGCATGACAATGAATCAGGAAGGATACCCTGTGTTCAAGGGATTGCAGAAGCCGCTGGAGTTTATGGGCATACGCGGCCGTTTCCTCACTCTGGCAGCGGCAGCCATAGGCGTATCATTCGTAGGCTTCATCGGTTTCTCAATCGCTTTGGGAAAGATTGCAGGGTTCATAGCCATGATGGTCATGGCACTGGCGGGACTGATAACCATCTACATCAAGCAGCGTGGAGGACTCCACAACAAGAAAAGGGCAAGAGGCATCTATATCTACAGAAGCCTGAGAAAAGAACAGTAAATCACTTTATACAGTATGGCACACAAAAGGAAAAGAATATTTGACGGACTCTATGCGCAGCTGGAGGAGACGGACGGCAATGTCGTGCTGTTCTCGGCCAGAGGTGAGCCGTCCGTTATCTTCGAAATAACCAATCCGGTCCAGCAGCTCTGTACGGATGCGCAGCAGTACATGCTGTTTCATGACGTGCTATCCAATATCCTTCAGACTATCGGTGAGGGATATGCACTGCAGAAGCAGGACATTCTGTGCAGACAGGCATATCATCATGACGTGCCTGATGATGCGGAGTTCCTGACAAGGAGTTATTTCAGATACTTCGAGGGAAGGGAGTTTACAGAGATACGGACTTTTCTTATCCTCACCCAGGAGGCCCAGAGAAGCCAGTTCATCCAGTATGACCCGAAGAGATGGCTCGATTTCCATGCCAAGGTGTCAAAGACGGATGATATTCTGACGGAGAAGCATATCCGACACAGAAAGCTCGGCAAGGAGGAAGTCAGCGAGTACTGCCACCGTTTCATGGCATTCCAGTTCCGACACGGACCGTTCTCGATGACCAACTTCAAGGCTTCGGACGAATATCTAAGGACAGGTGACCGTATCATCCGTTCCTATCCACTGGTGGACATTGACGAGATAAACCTGCCTTCCATGGTAAAGCCGTACACGCAGATGAACATCAACGGCTACGGTATCGCAACCGACCTGCTTTCTTTCCTTACCGGCGTCCCCTACTCAGACTGTGTGGTGTTCAACCAGGTCATTCAGATACCGGGACAGAGGAAGCTGCTGCGCAAGCTACAGGCCAAGGCGAAGCGTCACGGTTCCATGCCGGACCCGAGCAACCGTATTGCCAAGGCCGACATTGAGGAAGTGCTGGACAGGCTGGCCATTGACAGTACCATGCTTGTGTACTGCAACTTCAACATTCTGGTGAGCTGTCCCCCTGACAAAGTAACTCCTGTAACTTCCTTTCTGGAGACCAAGCTGTACGAGTGCGGCATCATGCCGTCAAGAACGGCCTACAACCAGCTGGAGCTTTTCATGGACTGTTTTCCCGGTAACGGCTATGCCTTCAACCCGGACTATGACCTGTTCCTGACGCTTTCGGATGCTGCACTTTGCTTTTTCTTCAAGGAACACATGAAAGAATCTGAGAATACACCGCTGACTACATACTACACCGACCGTCAGGGACTGCCTGTATGCATTGACATTACCGGCAAGGAAGGCAAGAAGAAAATGACAGACAATGCCAACTTCTTCTGTATCGGTCCTTCAGGTTCCGGCAAGTCCTTCCACATGAACAGTGTGGTACGCCAGCTTCTGGAACAGAATACGGATGTGGTCATGGTGGATACGGGTGATTCCTACGAAGGTATATGCGGATATTACAAGGGTACATACATAGCCTACTCGAAGGAGAAGCCCATTTCCATGAATCCGTTCAAGGTCACGAAGGATGAGTATGAGCTGAATTTCGGTGAGAAGAAGAACTTTCTCAAATCGCTGATATTCCTGATATTCAAGGGTAACGCATTTCCAACAAAGATTGAGGACATGCTGATAAACCAGACCATCGTGGAATACTATGAGGCATATTTCAATCCGTTTGAAAGGTTCAGTGACAGTGAGCGTGAGGCTTTGAGACAGAAACTCTTGGTTGCCGCCAAGATGGAGGATGACTACGAACAGTACACGCACAGCATGGAGGACATCGACAGACAGATAAATACGGAAGAGGTTCAGGAAAAGGCAGAAAGCCGTGCCCTGCTGCTGCCTTCCGAAGTACGCCGTCTGAAGCTGATACGCCAGTGCCGTTCACTGACTGCTCTGATAAATGATGAAGCGGCCACAGAATCGGAAAAGGAACGTGCACTTGCCATCATAGAAAAATATAAGAGGGAACTTTATAACAATTCCATGCTGATTAAGATAGACAGGCAGATTGACCACATGGAGGAACAGAAGCGCAGGCTGAAAGTTCAGGAACTCTCGTTCAATTCCTATTACGAGTTTGCCCTGGAGCGCATACCGCAGATTACACAACTGGAGAAAATCAGTTTCAATATACATGACTTTGCGGCCATACTGAAACAGTTCTACCGAGGCGGCGAGCTGGAGATGACGCTGAACTCCGACCTGGACATCAACCTGTTTGACGAGCGTTTCATTGTATTCGAGATTGACAAGATAAAGGATGATCCGGTGCTATTCCCGATTGTGGTACTGATTATCATGGACGTGTTCCTGCAGAAGATGCGTATCAAAAAGGGACGGAAGGCTCTTATCATTGAAGAGGCATGGAAGGCAATTGCTTCACCTACCATGGCGGAATATATAAAGTATTTGTATAAGACCGTCCGGAAGTTCCAGGGAATAGCCGGTGTGGTTACACAGGAGCTTAATGACGTGATTGATTCCCCTATTGTGAAGGAGGCCATCATCAACAACTCGGACGTGAAGATTCTGCTTGACCAGACCAAGTTCAAGGACAGGTATGAGGATATTGCAGCCATTCTGGGACTCACTGACATACAGCGTCAGCAGATTTTCACCATCAATGCGCTGAACAACCATGAGGGAAGAAGCTACTTCAAGGAGGTGTGGATTTGCCGGGGACAGCACTCGGATGTGTATGGTGTGGAGGAAGCACCTGAATGCTACTGGGCATATACTACTGAACGTACCGAAAAGGAGGCACTGAAAATTTATCTTGCCCGGTACGGTACGCTGCAGAAGGCCATCACCCGTATTGAGGAAGACCGCAAGGCGGATGGAGGGCTTCTGTATCTGGAATTTGCAAGAAAAGTCAACCAACATCAAAAAGTTATGTCACTATGGTAAGAACAGTATTAAGAATCATATCGGTTATAATGATTTCTGCATTTGTCTGTATTAATGCACATGCTGCCTGGAGAATCGTATTCGACCGCAACTGCCTGAAGATTGTCATGGCCAATACCGCTTCACAGAAGCTTATCGAGGAACAGCACAACCAGCGTGTGGATACCATCGCTGCCAAGAAACAGAAGGTGGAACTCTATACGGTAAGCATGGCTACCATGAAGGAATTATATAAGCTGAGTATGGAGAACATATCCGGTTTCGGGACTGAAAGTCTTTATTATAAGGAAATAGGCCTGTGCGCTCTGGATATTCTGCGAAATGTTCCGGTACTTGTCAGCACGGTAAACAAAGCCAAATTTTCAAACAGGCTGCTCTGTCTGAACGAACTCGGTAACCTTGTAGCGGAAACACAGCAGCTGGTCGGCAACTTCGTCAATATCGTGAACAATGCCAGGATTCCCAATCCGTTGCAGGGACAGGCCACTGCCGAAAAAAAGGATGACGGCTACAATCTGCTGGACAGGTATGAAAGGCTGACTCTGGCCAACAGCATCTATACTGACCTGAACAGGATACGCTACAAGGTGGAAGGGATGGTTCTGATGGCACAGTATGCCACTGCAAACGACCTCTTCTTTGCCATAGACCCGGAAGGATGGGCAAATGTGGTGACCATGAAGAATCATGTGGGGAATCTTGTACAGGACTGGAACGGCCTGGTTGCTTCAAATTATTAACCCTTAATATGTATGTGTCTGTCATGAGAATCAGGAATATAAGTATCATATCAGCCGGTATTATAATGCTGTTGCTGCCTGTAAAGGCTTCCGCTTTCATAATACCCAAAGACCTGCCGACCATCGAAGCACTCATAGCCCTGCACAAGGCCATAAAGAAGGACGAGGACAAGGCTCTGACAAGAGTGGCCACAAGCTATGGCGAGCAGTCGCTCATTGAAAAGGGTGCGGAAAAGTTCAATGATGTCCGGACCACTCTGGATACAAGGCTGAACAATGCCTATTCGTACCTGGTACTGGCCGGTGCCATTTCTTCAACGGCCAACTCACTGTATCAGCTGATAACGGAATACAAGGACTTTACCGGTAATACTTTCAGTCATGTATCAAAGAAGCCTTTCGTGGCCTGGTATTATGCAGATGCCAACGTGGCAATATCAAGGGAGATACAGCACTGCTACAGACTGTATGCATCCGTGGCCGCTTCGGGTATAAACCTGATGAAGGCCTCCATGGATGAAAAACTGAATCTGGTAATGACACTGAAGGCTTCTATCGACAGGGTAAGGTGCATAATAGACAATGCTAATCTGTACTGTTTCCTTGTCACGGACTGCGGATGGAAGCCGGACTATATCTGGGAGATACTGAACTCCAATGTGAAGAATGAGATAGCTGAGCGTGTAATCAACAAATGGAATCAGGGATATGCAGGTTAGAATTATGTTATTGTGCCTGTTCTGTATGGCAGTTTTAGGTACAGTCACTGTTACCAATGCCCAAAGCATAGTAAGTGACAGTGAAAAGCAGAAGCAGTGGAAGTCTATGGAAAACGGTCCGTGGGATTTTGCTCCAGACTGGTATTACTTTTTCCTGCACAAGAAATACTCAGGTGCGGAAATGTACTGGAAATGGGACTGGTTCAACTCCGGATTCCGTGTCCGTTTCAAGGAACCAAAGTCTGATGTGAAACGTATCATGCCGGTGCGTGTGACTGCCGAAGAGACGCAGAGGCAGAAAATCAGGAAAGTGGAGAGTGAGCGCAAATATATCGAGGAACTGTATAAGGAAGAACTGGCAAGGGAGGCTGACAGAAATGTTGACCTGATGTATGCCACCTACAAGGACGAGTTCAACCGTATGCAGGACTGTATCACGGACGGACTGCTCTACTGTATGCAGAAGAGTGACGGCAAGCTCCGCTATCAGGTGGACGAGCTGAGCCGCCAGAATGAAATACTCTGTGCGGATATAGCCTATATACACAAAACCGGTGTCGGCTATGGACTGGAGAACGCCAAGCGGCAGAAGGCATACGAGGAAGCCAAATCCAGGATGGCAGAGCTGGTCAACAGGACTGCACACCTTTGTGCCGTTGCCGCTACACACTATTAGACATTCTCTATAATTGATAACATTTCAGGTAATAATATTAAACAAATAATATAGTCAATCATGAATTTACTGTTTATTCCACTGACAATAGGACTTCCGGCCATTGACGAAAGTCTGGAAAAGCTGCTGACGGCCATGGAGACATTTCCCAATGTGGCCGTTCTCGGTGATGCCGTTTCAATGGCAAAGGCTCTCGGTCTGTGCCTGGCCCTGTGTGTCGGTTCATACGAATGCTGGATGATGATGCTCGGAAGGCGTGGTATGGATGTCATGAAGCTGTTGCGCATCATCGGCATTTCCCTGTGTATTTCATCCTCTTCATGGATATGCTCGGCTCTGCAGGTTCCGGGAAAGAGTCTGGAGTCCGCTACATGGGCTATGGCCAAGGCAAAGAACAAGGAAGTGGCGGCCTTCGAGCTGAAGGTGGCACAGAAACAGAGTGAATATCTCGACAGGCTGAGAACCGTGCAGGACTCCATTGCTACAGCAAAGCAGGTGGCCGAAATCGGTCAGGATGCTGCATGGTGGGACAAGCTGATATATAATGTGGAAAATCTGGGCTCGACCATCAACAACTACGCACAGAGGGCTGCCGTGGCGGCTGAGACGAAGGTCAGTGAATGGATAAACGATGTCATACGTTTTGTCGGGGAACTGATTTTCCAGATGTCGTATTATGGGATGCTCGTGGCACAGAGGATTTTCATGGCCATCATGATGATATTCTGTCCGATCATGTTTGCCCTCTCGCTGGCACCGCCATGGAACTCGGCCTGGAGCCAGTGGATGTCCAAGTTCCTTTCCCTCTCGTTATGGGGATTCGTGACCTATATGTGCATCTATTACATAGACTTCATTCTTCTTTATAACCTCCAGCAGGATCTGGTGGCATACGATCACCTGCTACACGGCTCGGTAAACTCTTGGGAACAGATTGGCGCACTGGGACTGCAGGGAATAGGTTCCAACTGTATGTATGCCATGGGTATGCTCGTGGGTGCCTATATCATACGCTTCGTTCCTGAAGTGGCTTCATGGCTGATTCCGGGAGGTGTAAGTTCGGGTACTGGTTCCGTAGCCGGTTCGGCTGCAATGGGTATCACTTCGGCTGCAGGTGGTATGGCCGGAAGTATGGCAGGTTCTGCCATGAAAGGAACAGGTTCGGCTGTCAGGTCATTAGTCAAATAACATCAAATCTTTTTACAATATGCTTATTGAATCCCTTGCACAGAAAACCAGACTGGCCATGATGACGGTATTTGCGGTAATTGGAGGCTGCACCGTCATCTGTGCCTTTACCATCTGGTGCTGCATTTCCCTTGTCAACGAGGAAAGGCAGCAGATTTATGTACTTGACGGAGACATTCCGTTTCTTGCCGAGCGTGCACGGCTGGAGGCCAACTTCACTATGGAGGCCAAGGCGCACATACAGCTGTTCCACCAGTATTTCTTCAACCTGCCGCCCGACAACGACTATATCAAATGGACGGTAGGGAAAGCAATGTATATGGCTGACGGAACTGCACTGAAACAGAAACAGGCCATGGACGAGAACGGTTTCTACTCGGACATCATTTCCTCTTCGGCTGTCTGCACCATCATGTGTGACTCCATTCAGTTTGACGAACATGAACGGAAGTTTACCTATTACGGTACGCAGCTTATCAAACGCAGGACCAGGGACATCAGACGCTCGATGGTGACAACAGGTTACATCGAGTCCGTACCGAGGACAAGGAACAATCCGCACGGTCTGCTCATTACCGGCTGGAGGACTCTTGAAAACAAGGATTTGGACTATTGATATACTGATATTATGAAATCATTCAGAAAAAAGATACAGGAAAGCCGTCTGAAAACGCATCTGCTTGTCAGGTCGTGGTTGCAGCCCAAACTGGGTGTCATCGGAACAAGATACCGTCTGGCCGCAAGAATCAGACTGGCCAACAGATGTGCGGCTAAACATCCGAAAACGACATTCGCAGGTGTAGCGGGAACGCTGCTTCTGCTACTTGTAAGTACCGTATCCATAGATTCCGGCAACGGGAAACAGAGTGAGCCGGATGTCAGTTCGATAGCCGCAATGGAACCGGTGTTTCAGGGATTCCGTACCATCCAGGCAAACAAGGACATTCACCGCAGTGTATTGACGGACATGACGATGAAGGGACAGTTACTGCGTCATGAACTGGACTCCATGATTGCCATACCTGTAAAGAGCCGTGAGGATTCCTTGCGGATCATCCTCAAATACCGGCAGCTGGAAAATATAGTCAAATCCATTAAAAACAATGATAACCCATGATTAAGATTAATTTCAAACAGCCCAAGTATATCTTTCCGCTGGTCATATTCGTTCCGCTGTGCGCACTGGTATACTTTGTGATGCAGACCTTCTCCGGTGGTGAGGAGACTGCCGGAACGGTAGCTACAGACCGTATCAACATGGAGCTTCCCCAGGCCAATGCCGAGGAAGCCGGAGACAAGATGTATGAGATGTCCAGACGTTTCGGTGACGAGGATGCCTTCACAGCCGTAAGCGGTATCGGGGAGGAAGAGCAGAAGAAGGAGGAACTGGAACACGGCTACAGCGAGGAAGAGCTGAACCGTCTTGATGCAGCTGAAGCTGAAAGACAGCGGCAGCAGAGGGAACTTGATGAGCTGGAACGTTCCCTTGCAGAATCAAGAAAGCATATCAATGCATATGCCTACGGTAACGGTCCTTCGGGAAACAGTGAAACGGGTTACGGAGGTATGGGCTATTCCTCACAGGACGAGTTTGCACGTGACCTTGAAGAGATTCAGCGAAGGAGCTATGAACGGCAGAAGGCCATTGAAAGCGGACTGGGTATCAAAGACCCGGAAGCGGAGGAAGCGGAAAGAAAGCACAGGGCTGATTCCATAGCCAGAGTACGTCAGGAGGAAAGGGAACGCAACCGTCCGAGTCTGGTAATCAAGTCTGATGACACCAATGCCGACAGGTTCAATACGGTTACTGCTCCGGATGAATTTGCCGAGAACAAGCTGATACGTGCCATGATTGACCAGACTACAAAGGCGCATGAGGGTACACGTCTGCGGTTCAAACTTCTGGATGATGTGACGGTAAGCGGTACAAGGCTAAAGAAGGGAACTTACCTCTATGGAACGGTAACAGGTTTCGGACAGCAGCGTGTCAGGGCTTCCATAACCAGTATCCTTGTCGGCGACAGATTCATAAAGGTTAAGCTTTCTGTATTTGACAATGACGGTATGGAAGGTTTCTATGTTCCTGAATCGGCTTTCCGTGATTTCATGAAGGATGCAGGTTCCAATACGGTACAGCAGAATATCAGTTTTGAATCGAGTGACGGTTACGGTACAGGTATTTCTACGGAGGCCATTGCCCTCCAGTCACTGCAGAATATGTATAACTCTGCCACGTCTGCCATATCTTCCAATATCAGAAAGAACAAGGCGAAAATCAAATACAATACCATTGTTTATCTGATAAACTCGGAGGATGCACGCTGATATATCTGAATACAGCAAAGAAAATTATAGTAACATTTTAATATTTCAATATGAAAACCAGAATTATTCTGATAATATGCCTTATCACAGGCATAGCCGTACATCTGTCGGCCAACGAGAAGATATACATCAACCGGGAAGTGACCACGCACATTGTAATGCCGGAGAACATCAAAATGGTGGATATTTCCACTACTAAAATTATAGGCAACCAGTGTACAGACAATATCGTCCGCATCAAGCCTTATCTGGAGAATGATTCCATATCGTCTGAAGGTTACAAGGAAAACGAACTGCTGGGTACACTCACCATTATCGGTGAGCGTCATATCGCACAGTATGACATCCTCTATACCGAATCACCCAAATATGCTTCTACCATCTACAATGTATCCTACAATGAGACACAATCCTATATCAATCCGGAGGTTTCCATGCCTATGGCCGAGATTGCACGATATGCCTGGGCTGTCTATGGAAGCAGAAGAAAGTTCAACCAGATTGTATCAGACAAAAACGGAATAAGAGCATACATCAACAATATCTATTCCATCGGTAACTATTTCTTTCTGGACTATACGCTGAAGAACAAGACCAGGATTGCATACGATATAGAGGAGATAAGGGTAAAACTTACTGACAAAAAAGAGACCAAGGCAACCAATTCACAGACCATAGAACTTACTCCGGTATTCTCCATGAACAGCACACGTAAGTTCAAGAAGGACTACAGGAATGTGCTCGTGCTTCCAAAGCTGACTTTCCCTGAAGAGAAGGTGCTCCGTCTGGAGATTTCCGAAAACCAGATTAGCGGACGTGTGGTGGTACTCACCATCGAATATGAGGACATTCTCAATGCGGACGGCTTCGACTCGGACATTCTGGACGGTGCCGACTATTACCCCTACTATTATATTGATCATTCCATAAAAAGATAGGCCATGAAGAAGATTCTGTTCATTCTGTTTTGCTCGGTTGCATCCATCGGTGCATCGGCACAGACCGGAAAGGTTTCCGTCAATGCCGGATTCCTTTTTCCAAGTACACTGAATGCCACTTTGGGTTATGAGTATCCGCTTTCATACGGAAATGCGGTCGAAGTATATGGTGAGGTCGGGAATCACTGGCAGAAGCCGATATGTCACAATTTCTGGAAAGGATATTTCTGGGATGGCGGTATAGTTTACAAGCACCGTCTGGCACGGTACAAGAACGGCATGATGCGCCTTCGTCTGGGGCCTCAGTTCGGTGCGGTACAGAAGAAGTTCTTCTTCGGACTGGAAGCCGGATTTGAATACAGCTATGTGTTCCGCAGCGGACTGGAGTTTTCAATAATCCAGAAGAACAATGTGAACTTCCTGCATGGGGATACATTCCGTAACGGTCTGCTGTTGGGTATAAAGGTTCCATTTTAGTAAATTCATATACAGTTAGAGCGTATGGCATTTGAAGAAACAAGGGAACAGCAGCAGATGTACAACTACTTCAGGAGCTGCATCTATATATTTCTGATTATTGAAATCATCATGAACCTGCCTGTTACGGCAGACAACAGGGTTACACAGTTCGTACTCGACCTGCTGGCACGGTTCAGGGTATTCAATTCCGTATCGGGATGCAAGGTGGCCGAACTGATATGCATCTGTATTGTCTGTATCGGCACAAAGGCTGAAAAGTCCCTGAAGTTCAATGTAAGGACAATGGTTATCTATCCGGTACTGGCCGGTCTGACACTTGTAGGGCTTTGTTTTGTATTACACGGCATGAGTTTCGGATTCAGCTGGCTGGGATTTCCGGCCAACAGGCTTATGTATGCAGTCTGTTCGGTAGTCGGTACCATGCTGGTACATCAGGGACTGGACGGTATTGCCAAGTATTACAACTACAAGGTTGGTGAGGACCGTTTCAACTTTGAGAACGAATCGTTCCAGCAGTCGGAAACGCTGGTCAGCAATGATTATTCGGTGAACATTCCGATGATATACTACTGGAAAAAGAAGATGCACAAAGGCTGGATCAATATCATCAATCCGTTCCGTGGCACGATTGTACTGGGTACGCCGGGTTCGGGTAAGTCTTTCGGTATTATTGACCCGTTCATCAGGCAACACTCTGCAAAGGGATTTGCCATGATGGTATATGACTTCAAGTTTCCGACACTTGCACAGACGCTTTTCTATCAGTACTGCAAGAACAGGAAAGCCGGTAAACTGCCTCAGAACTGCGGATTCCGTATAGTAAATTTTACCGATGTGGAATACTCCAACCGTATCAATCCGATTCAGCGGAAATATATCCCGGATCTGGCTGCCGCTTCTGAAACGGCGGCTACTCTTTTGGCCTCGCTCAACAAGGGAGGTGGAGAGAAGAAGGGCGGATCGGAAGCATTCTTCACCAATTCTGCGGAAAACTTCCTGGCTGCCATCATCTATTTCTTTGTAAACTTCCATCCGGTCGGATTCAGGAACGGCAGGAAACTGAAGCGTTTCATATCACTGGAGGGAAAGAAACTGGAGATTGTCATACGCAACTGGGATGACTTCAATGCCATAGACAAGGACGGCAATGTGGTGCTTGATTTCGTAGATGAGAACGGCAATGACGTATCGACTGACGAGGACCGTATGTTTGTTGACCTGAACGGATACAGCTATAAGGACAGGACTGGCAGGAAGATTCTGATTCAAAGGTGCTGGTATGAGGACGAACATGGCAATGAGGTGGAACCGGATACCGTAACCGGAGAGTTCTCAGACATGCCGCATGTGCTTTCATTTCTTGGAAGACCATACGACCAGGTATTCAATATCCTGATGCAGGATGACAGGATTGCTTCACTAATGGCTCCTTTCAAGAGTGCATACGAGAACAAGGCCAATGACCAGCTGGAAGGTATGGTCGGTACGCTTCGTGTAAATGCCGCACGCCTTGTTTCTCCGGAAGCTTACTGGGTATTCACCGGGGATGATTTCGACCTGAAGATTTCAGACAAGGCTAATCCGAGCTATCTGGTAATAGCCAATGACCCGGAAAAGGAACAGGTTATCGGTTCTCTTAATGCCCTTGTACTGAACCGTCTGATTACAAGGGTGAACTCAAAGGGTAACATTCCGGTGAGTATCATAGTGGACGAGCTTCCGACACTGTACTTTCACAAGATAGACCGTCTTATCGGTACGGCTCGTTCCAACAAGGTTGCCGTAACTTTAGGTTTCCAGGAGCTTCCACAGCTGGAAGCTGACTACGGCAAGGTCGGTATGCAGAAGATTATCACCACCTGCGGTAATATCTTCATGGGTGCGGCACGTAACAAGGAGACGCTGGAGTGGGCACAGAATGATGTATTCGGAAAGGCAAAGCAGACCTCACGTTCCATTTCCATCAACGACCATAAGGTATCAACCACAATCTCTGAGAAGATGGACTTTCTGGTTCCTGCAGCCAAGATTGCGGATATGGCAACAGGCTGGCTGGCCGGACAGGCAGCACGTGACTTTACGGCTACCGATGACAGTATGCTTGACCATTTTGACATCGAACAGTCGGAAGAGTTCAGGACTACCAAGTATTTCTGCAAGACGCACTTTGACATGAAGAAGATTAAGGACGAGGAAAAGCACTATGTTCCTCTTCCTAAAATCTATGAGTTTAAAAACGACAAAGAGAAGGAAATCCTGCTTAACCGTAACTTCAAGCGTGTGAATCAGGAAGTTGAAGATATGGTAAAGGAACTTCTCGGTATCAGTTAAAAACGTTGCTTATGAATTTGACTTTAAAACCGGTATTCGGACTTAGCGGCAGTGCGCTGAAAGTAATTGCTTTGATTTCCATGGTTATTGACCATGTTGCTCTTTATCTGATGGAGGATGGTACCGTATTATACGAAACGATGCGCTGTGTAGGGCGCATCGCTTTTCCTGTGTTTGCCTTCCTGATTGCGGAAGGGTTTATTCATACAAGAAGCAGGTACAGGTATTTCTTTACCCTGTTGGGCTTTGCCGTAATCAGTGAAATACCCTGGTATCTGCTGAATGGTGCTGACGGGACACATAATGTGATGTTTACACTGGCTTTGGGTGTGCTCACACTGATAGTTCTTGAAAATCTTCTGCAACGTAGTTTGGTACTGGGGTTTATTTGGACAGTTGGCATGGCCGGACTCGCTTCATGGCTTGGAGTGGATTATGAGTGGAGAGGGATTCTTATTATTGTTATATTTTACCTTTTTAATGGATATGGTCACTCTTTCACATATAGCAGAGATATGCAATTTTTTTGCACATTTGCTTTGATGATGCATTATGGGGTAATGGGCTCTGTAGTGGCCTGCATGATTCTTTATGTATATAATGGAACAAGAGGATTTGTGCAGGGAAGCATAGCCAAATATGGTTTCTATGCTTTTTACCCTGTACATCTAATTGTTCTTTCAAACTTTATGCTGCTTTCTTAAATCTTTATATTACACAAATAAAAAGTTCTATTTTGTTTTTATAATCAATGTTTGTTTGGGAGAATTTTTCATCTCAATAAAAGGAATCTTGGCAAGAACATAATAAATAATAGATGAACATTTTTTATCAAATTGTTGATTGATATAATCTCTTGTTACAGAACCATTTCTTATAATATATTCATAAGCAAATTTGAATAAATCACGGTCAACTTTACTGGGTTTATTGTTGATTGAACAACGTTTTAATTCTAAATCATTTACCTCAATAATCTTGTTTGAGCCTTTTGAGTTAGATATATACTGTCCTTCCATTGGTTTAATGTATTCCTTCCATATTATAGAAAAATCCGGATAATCATCTTTCTTACTGATATGTTTCTGAACTTGGACTTTATCATTTTTTTCTTGAAAAAGAGCTTCCTTTTCTGAAATATACATAATTTCTATACCTAACTTTTCAGCGACCTGCTTGGCATCCGGCATAATACTACCATCTGTTGCAACAATAGCTTTTGTACAGTCAAAATAGTCCTTAGAACCATGTAGCTTTAGAAAGACATCACGATTGATTTTTCGATTGCTGTTTCCGTATTTTTTAACCTGTATGGCTATCTTCTCTTCACCCTTAAAAGCAAATACATCAACCCCATAATCATTGGAGAATGATGTTACATCCGTTTTATATCCCATTTCCTTAAACAATTGGGCTACATAGTGTTCATATTCTTCTGGTGTCATAAATATATTTATTATAGTTGTTTCTTATAGAATCTCCAAGGTCTGTCACACTTCTTGTATCTCTTTCCTGAATATAAGAAGTACTGTGATTTATATCCTTCCGGAAGAAGTTCAAACTGCTCTTCACTAATTTCTTTTTTAATGTAATTGCCATTACTGTCTTTTATATAATGACTGGATTCATCTTTTATATACGCCGGGACATTGAGTCTGCATCCATTGCTGATTTCACACTTATCTGCTACCAAATCCTCATTTACCCATTCGATATTCAGACTATTATTCAATGGGATTCCGTTCATAAGGTCTTCATAAAGGTATGTAGGACGTGTTTCATGATTTTTGGTTTTAACCCATTCATGATTGAGAAGAGAATACACACTGTACCCTCTGATAAGAAATGAAGCTCTAAAACACTTTTCCCGGTTTTCAAACGTTATATCAATCCCGGATACATGACAGTTGAAAGAACCGCATTCAAAATAGGGTAAATCACTACACTTTTCATGATCTGATGTATGATACATTATAGGGTCCTTTAATCCATTATTTTGCTCTTCATGATAATAGAACTCAATATCCTCCAAATAAATACGCCTTTTATCATTTATTAGAAAGTAACCGCCATAAAAAAGTTTTTTTGCAAGACTTGAAAACTGTTTTAACAAATCATCCTCTTTTTCTTGTCCTTCCAAATCAGCTACGCCTTTAAAAGCTGTAAGAATAACATTAATTCCATCTGCTTTTTCAAATTCATCCAATATTTTTTTCCACATATTTTCTGAATCAAATTTTATTGGATTAATAAAGGCCTCATGTTTGTAATCATCATTTTCACCTTTTCCTTTTAGCCATTTCAGTTCAATACCGCACAAATTATTAGGATTTACAGGCTTTTGCCTATATGTTGGTTTCCATTTATTCATGTACCAAAAGTTACTCTCTGATGACAGAGCAATCATCTCTTCTTTTGTAAGAACATAATAATGAAAATCCATATCTGCACCTTCTCCGGTGGCATGAACAAAAACCCATGGACCTTTAATCTTCCCTTCCAAGTAATCTCTTGTACATTTGGCTAAAGTTATGCCTATTGGGAAATTATGGCCTTTATGCGTTTTTACCTGTACATAAACCTTTTTCTTATTTCCAGGCTTAACACAAATCAAATCAACAGATTCATAGTTCGCCATAATTGTATTGGCATTTATAACATTCAATCCCAATTGCATCAACTTCGTTTGGACTAAATTCTCTCCAATCTCTCCTAATTTACCCTTATTCAATGTTTCACTCATATTATTCGCGTTCCAATTTACCATTTAATTGATTTTAATTTAGCAACGAGAGTACGTTTAATTTTATCTTCCGTTTCATGTATAAGAACATCATCCATGAAAGATATATCAGCAGGTTTTCTTAGCCATGGTTCTTCTGTAGTTTTATAAAAAAGATTAATTATACAAATCGACTTTTTTATATTTGCCTTTACTTTCTTTTCATTTTCAGTTAAGAAATTATTCCCATATGTACTTATAAAAAGAGTTTCTGCATCTTCAATGTTCTCTTCATTTTGATCACTGACATTTCCAAAAGCACCAATCCAAATTCGCATATTTTCATTCTCATGAAAATCTCTATAATGTGAATGCCAATTATTCAGACGTTGCTCTATTCCATCTGTTTTTTTATGTATCCCAAAATAGGAATAAACTCTATGTGTTGAATATCCTTTTCCTTTTTTATTGCCAGAAAAATAATAGAAATTAAATAAAGACTTATCACATGTAGATTCATCTTTTAAATAATGTCTCATTTGCCACATATCTTTAAAAGGGCCAACCCATTGTATGGTGAATGTTTTAGTAATGTCTTCCATAAATAAATATACAGTTAATCTTATAATTCAAAATTTGAGATACGCTATGGGGGCATCACGACTTAAAAACAAATCTTACACTTACCAATTATGTGTTATAAACAATCAGTAACATTTGAACATATTATACTATATTTGAGACCTGTATATATAGTCATATGTTGTGAATGATTTATAAATTGATGGATAAGTTTTTTTACAACTCTAATTCATTCTCAAATTCTTCATCTACATCAGTCATAAGTTGTTGCTCACAATGAGAAGTATATGAAGCTCCTTTTAACGCATTATAGTCTGAAGTTTTACACCATTTCTCCTCATAGTCAACTATTCCGCTTTCTAGAATCTTATTTATAGAAATTTCTATATCTTTATTATTAGTACACCATATTATACTTCTTATATAAGAAGTATTTAAATTATGATCATATACTCCTAAACCTAATATTCTTCTACAAGCCGTCTTAAAGGAGTCTGAATTTTCACCAACACTTCTTTGCCTCCAATAATAGTTGTATTTATCTTCTGAAACTGTTAACTTAACCCCAGCAATGTCTACAATTCTCATAAATTATCTTTTTATATGTATGTAGTATACAAAAAAGTATATCTTATTAAATAAACTATTATTCGAAAATACAAATAATATTTTTAATGACATAGATTTAATCTAGTAATAATAGATTATATCTTAGAATGTTAATAATAGAATCTGCATATCTAGGATTCTCTGCATACCCAATCTCATCAAGCCAAAGCAGATAGTTTCCACCTTTATATTTGTATTGAACTTTTGTATAATAAGCTCGGACACTTTCCGTCCAATGATTGAATTCATAGTATTTTCCTGTACGTGGATTGGTAAGCCCGAAAAGATTATGCTTATTTCGACATACCGATGAACGGAACCATCCGGTCTCCAGTATAGCCTGAGCCAATACAATTTTTGGGTATAGGATTCCGTTACTTATGATTTCTTTATAAAGATTGGGGATGGTAAGTTCAGGAAAATGATTTTCTGATTTAGTAATATCATCTGTTTTCTTTTGCAGTTCTGTTTTTAGGGATGCTTTCTTGTCACTATTCCGGCTGTTATTTTCCAATTTTTTCTGATTGTCCGGCCTGACAGTCAGGGTATCCTTTGCCATCATCTTATTCTTTTTCCCTTCTGTAACATCCTTTGCTGCACGGTTATAAGACTCTTTTTGTCTTTCTGTAGGCAGAATTTCCGAATATCTGGTTATCGTATAGAACTGTGCCGATACGCTTACCGGCAGTAGCATCAGAAGCAGTGAAATCAGAATAGTGTTGCGCATTTCTTTTTCAGGGGATTGCCGTGAATACATTTGTGGCATTCAGGCGGTTAGAACCGCAAATATAACAGCTTAATTACAGTAATATGGAAATGCACAACAGAAATCAGTACAGTTTGTTGCCATACGAAAAACTGGCAATACTGGGTATCGACCGTGAAAAGGCGGACAGTTTACCTATGGAAGTGAAGGAGAAGCTGATGGCTGGTGAAGTGACTCCCATCATGCAAGTATCCATCAACGCAAGGAACGGCAGCATCATCACCATGCCGATGAAACTTCAGATGACTACAGACAAAAACGGTGCTCCGGCTCTGATTGCCTATCCGGTACGTGCAGAATTGGACCGGGAACGCAACAAGGTTCTCAACCTCACTCAGCAGGAGGCTGAACGTCTGGTCAGAGGTGAGGTAATACAAAAGGCGGTCAACGTAAACGGTGAAAAGACTCAGCAGTATCTGCAGCTTGATCCGGAAACGAAATCCGTCATTCACAGGCGTGTCACAGACATCAAGCTGGAGCAGCGTCTGAAGGACATGGAGAAGGTAAACGACATTGAACTGGGTACGCAGCAAAAGCAGCAGGTACGGGAGGGAAAACCGGTTGAACTGAATGTGGGCGGTGAGAAAGTTTCAGTCGGCATTGACCTGAAGGAGCAGCAGGGATTCAGGCTTATCAAGGGTGACATGAAGGAATGGGAAAGACAGCAGAAACTCCGCTATGACGAGGTTCATCCTGAATATCTCGGCCTTGTTATGACTGACAAAAACCGATGGGAATATCAGAAAGTGGTGGACAGACAGTCCGTAGAACGTGCCATTTCACTCTCTCCATCCCGGAAGGAAACTAAAGCAAACAGCCTTAAACTCTAATACTGATTCCTATGGCCAAAAAGACAGATTCAGATAATGATACCGGTATCATACGGCAGTTCAACGAACTGAAGAAGAAGCATCCGGATGCCATGCTGCTGTTCAGACGGAACAGTTTCTATGAACTCTATAAGCAGGATGCCGTCAAGGCAACCGCAGTACTTGCCATCGAGATTGCAGACAGAATTCTGCCTGACTACAAGAAACCTGTAAAGGTTGCATCATTTCCACAATCGGCACTTGACGTTTATCTGCCCAGGCTGATACGTTCAGGAATAAGGGTTGCAATCTGTGATGCACTGGACAGTCCTTTGAAGAAGAAGGCCGTACAGGACAAGGCTGAGAATAATGACAGAACCATTCAAAACAGTACAGATATGGGAAAGAAGAAAAAGGAACAGGGTGTGCAGGAAGCTCCTGACAAAACAGTGGAGAACACTGTTGATGTAAAACCTGCAAGGGAAAAGAAGTCGAAGGCCAAAGCTGAATTCAAAGCTGAGACTGGGACGGATAATGAGGTAAAGACCGAAAAGAAGAACGAACAGAAAGCGGAAACAGCTCAGGAACGAAAGCTCCGTGAGCCGCAGATGGTGACTGCCAACGGTGAAAAGGTGACTCATGGTCATGCCTACCAGAGTACCACCAATCCTGCCGACTGGTACTTTACCGCAAAAATTGACGGACAGCAGCTCAAGCCGCAGAAGATGGATGCAGCTGACCTTGCTGCCTATCAGAACAAGGAAATGACGGTACCGCAACTCATGGAACGCTACTATCCGACAAAGCTGATGCCAAAGGTATCTGAGGAAGCCTTCCGTATGCCAATGGAGATTGCAGGACCGGACGGTTCCATAATCGTAAACAAGTTCAATGTCTATAAGGAGAAAGACGAGCAGCGTCCTGACTTTGGGAAATACAAGTTCTATGTTCAGGTTGGGGATACCAACATGTCTGCCGTGGCTTCACGCCAGGACTTGAATGCCTACTTCGACAGGGTGGCCACTCCGAACCAACTTATTGAGAAGAACTTCGGGGAACGTCTGCATCTGAAATCAGCATACGAGAAGTATCAGCTTCCTGAAGGTGTTGACCCCAAGGGTGTGCGTGTAGCCAAGGACAGGAATGACAACAAATGGAAAGTGTCGGTTGACCTCGGAGAAAAGGGACAGACCTCCCGGCATGAAATCTCTTTTGATGACGGTTATTCTCTTTTCAAGACCAAGACGGCCACAAGGGAACAGATTGCGGCCAAATATCTGAATACGGAAATAACCGGCATGCTTGCCGCCAACACCGCAAAGGTGGAGAAAACGGCTTCTATAAAAATGTAACATAATCAGAAAACTAAAAAACAAGTTATATGTCAGCTAAAATGAATCATGAGGAGCTTGTGGAGCTTCTGCAGGAGGGCAAGATAGGTTTCCTCCGCTTTGTTATGGACAGTGAGAATGCTGATGATTATCTGGAATGGTGCCGTTCACACGGTACGGACCCTTCGGATGAATCGGCTGAGTTCTATGTGGAACAGACGGACATCAGGCAGATGGACCGTCAGGTAATGGATGACGACAGCTATGGCATCTGGAACTGACTCTCAGGGAAACAGCGGACAAGCGGCCATAGACCGCTTCGCTGCAATGATGATTGAGCGTATGCAGCAGATGAAGGATACCGGATGGAAACAGGGATGGATTGGAGGTGCATCGGGTTATGCCGGACTTCCGCAGAATGTGGGTGGCCGCAACTATTCAGGTTCCAATTCCTTCTTCCTTCAGATGCATACCGCAGCCATGAACTACCAGCTTCCGGTATATCTGACTTTCAAGCAGGCGCATAACCTGAAGGCTCATGTCCTGAAGGGGGAAAAGTCCTTCCCGGTGGTTTATTGGGATATGATGATAAAGGACAGTCACGGCAAGAGGATAAGCACGGAGGAATACCGTGCAATGAGCAAGGAAGAGAAGAAGGATATGGATGTCATTCCTTTCATCAAGTCATTCCCGGTGTACAATGTGGCACAGACCTCTCTGGCCGAGGTACAGCCAGAGAGGATGCAGAAGCTTATGGACAGATTCAAGGTTCCGGAACTTAGGGATACGGAAGGTATGTACACCCATGCCGCACTCGACCGCATGGTAGAAACGCAGCAGTGGCTTTGTCCGATACGTGCCGACAAACGTGAGAACGGTGCCTATTATTCTCCCTCAAAGGATATTGTGGTGCTGCCCATGAAGGCACAGTTCAATATCGGTGATTCTCCGGAAGAAACCTACCGTGGTGGAATGGAGTATTATTCTACCATGCTGCATGAAATGACACACTCCACCATGACACCGGAGCGTCTGAACAGGGAGATGGGCGGCAGGTTCGGTGATCCGAAATATGCCAAAGAAGAGCTGGTAGCAGAACTTACTGCTGCCATGATCAGCCATTCCATGGGCTTTGATTCCAGGATAACGGACAACTCTGCTGCCTATCTGGACTCGTGGATTGGTGTACTGAAACAGGAACCGAAGTTTATCGTATCGGTCATGGCTGACGTAAACAAGGCTTCCGACCTGGTTCTTGACCATGTGGACAAACAGCGTCTGGCTCTCGGCGAGCAGCCTTATCTGGCGAAGAATGACTCGCTGACTTCAATAAGTGCTGACGAAGAGAAATCTTTCAAGAATGCGGCCATCGTCAAGACCCGTTCCGGAGACTATGCCATCCGTGCGTCATACGATGGTGTGGAGCTGGGGCTGAAAAAGGTTTCCAAGGAAACGGCCAAAACATTCTTTCAACTTACGGACTGGAAGGACAAGGAGGCTTTCCTGAACATGACGGCACGGAAGACATACGAACCAGAGATTACTATGATGGGCAGGAACCGGAGTGCCGGTACAGGACTTGGTATATGAAATTCTGTATAACATCTTAAATCTGAAAGCATGAGTGACTACAAGGTTAATTTCAGGGAAATGAAATCCCGTGTGGGGATTGACGATATTGCATATGCCCTGGGATACCGTCTGGACAGGAAGGCCGGTGTCGGACGTTACATCGAGCTGGTACTCGGTGAAGGCGGTAACAAGAGGGATACGCTGATTGTCAGCCATCCGAACGACAAGGCGGCACAGACCTTTTTCCGGCGTGACGGTTCCAAGGGGGATGTGGTGACACTCATCCGTGAGAATCTTTCTTCCTTTACGGTATCAGGAAAGGATGAGTGGCAGAAGATAGCCAAGGTCATGGCACGTTTCGCCAACATGCCTGAACCTGAATACAGGGAGGACAGGGAGTATGTTAAATCGGCAGGAAAATCATCCGGAGTGTTTGAACCTTCCAGATATGAGGTGAAGCCGGTTGACACTGAAAAAATACCGGGACTGTTTTTCCGGCGCGGACTGTCCAAAGCGACCGTAACGGCTCTTTCACCCTTTATTTCCCTTATAAGGGACAGGAACAACGGGAAGTTTGAGGGCTACAATATCGGATTCCCATATACTGACGGAAAGGGAAATGAAGTCAGGGGGTATGAAATCAGAGGACATGGCGGTTACAAGTCAAAGGCTGCCGGTACGGATTCGTCATCTTCGGCATGGGTGGCTGTTCCTTCGGGTATCAGTCCGGACAATGTGAGAAGCGTGTTCTTCTGTGAATCGGCTTTTGATGCCATGGCCTTCTACCAGATGAATCGGATACAGATTGGGGACAGTGCGGCTCTGGTTTCACTGGGCGGCACATTTTCCGACCGGCAGATAACCGGAGTCATGGAACGCTTTCCCAATGCACGTGCCTTCGACTGTTTTGACAACGACCTGGCCGGGAGGATATACGGACTGCGCATGATGGCTCTGCAGGAAGGTATTCAGATGAAGATAAGCAGGACTGACGGCGGCATCCGGATTGAAGCGAAGGGAAAGGTATTCGAGCCTGACATGGAGCGTCCCCTACTGGCCCAGGTTGCCAGGCAGCTGAACATCCGGTACCGTATGGGACAGTGGCTTCCTCCGAAGGCTTTCAAGGACTGGAACGACTGTCTGCTGAACAGGCTGATGGAGCCGGTGATTTCACCTCATAAGGAGGAACGTGAACAGAATCTGAGCGAACAAAGGAATAAAGGACGTAAAATCTGAATGATATGGACAGAATCAAGTTAAGAACAACGGTAGTGACTGCCTTTGCGGTTTTTCTGCTGAAAGGTGCGGACACTTTTGCACAACAGACAGACCCTACACTGACGGGTGCTGTCTTTGCACAGACTTCCACCCTGAAGAATATCTATGACAAACGCCAGAAGGCTCACGAGAAAATCATTGCTGCCGAGACTGCCGTAACGGTTGCACTCGACAGGGTACACAGTGTGGAGGACAAGATGCTGGAATATCTTTCCAATGCACAGGGTGCCATGCAGAATCTCTATCAGATTAAGCGTGCCGGTGAACTGGTGGCCACGGAGATACCTCAGAACTGCAACCTACTGCTCAAATCGGTAGGAAGCAATCTGAAGGGGACGGCCATTGCTGCAATCGTTTCGGACGAACTGGCTGATGCCGCAACCCAGATGGCTGCACTTTATCCGTTCATGAAGCAGCTGGTGACTTCCGGAAGCTATGACACAGGCGGTTCTGACGGAGGTAAGGAGAATCACAAGGTAAACCTGCTCAGTTCTTCCGAGCGGTACTACATAGCAAACGAGGTACTAACCAGACTGGAGGCTATCAATACCGACCTCTTTATTCTGGCATGGCAGGTACGTACACTCTCATGGAATGACCTCTGGTTCTCTCTTGACCCGGAAGGATGGGCAAACGTGATGTCCGGCAAGAACATCATAGGAGGAATCGTTGCGGACTGGAACCGAGGGTTCTCATTCAATTAATTCAAACATTGTAATTTATCAGGAATATGGATTCAGAAAAGAAGATTATAGGACGCTGTCCGTTCTGCGGCGGCAACGTGGTGAAGACCTGCAAGGGGTATCGCTGCGAAAACAACACAGGTGAGCATCCTTCTTGTGTGCTCAACATCAATGCCATCATCGGCAACCGGAAAATGAATGACGGGGAGATTGCCGAATTTCTGGAGAAACGCCATATCCTTCTGGACGGCTTTGCCACCAAGGAAGGAAAGACTTTCCCGACAGTTCTGGAACTTGCTGATGACGGTGCAGTCAATATGCAGTCTGTTATCGGCAGGTGTCCGCACTGCGGCGGCGAGGTACGTGTGGGAACAAGGGCTTTCAACTGTTCCAACTACAGCAATCAGGAAGCACCGTGTTCATTCGCCATCTGGAGGAATATAGGAGGCCATCAGCTGACACTGGAAGAGGCGAAGGAACTTTGTGAGAAGAACATTACTTCATCCGAACTGGAGATGTACCGGGAGGACGGTTCAATTTACCGCAAGCGTCTCGGTCTGGCTCCGGACAAACTTCAAATCGTAAAGATATGAAACAGGGAAAGAAACTATTGATACTGCCTGCAGTGGCAGTTCTGCTCGGAATGGGAAGTGCCTGTTCCGGCAACAGCGAGAATAAGGCTCAGGATATGGCAAGAAAGGCACTGATGGCTTCGGTGGATAACCCGGAAGCTGTAAAGATTGTCGGTATCAGCAAACCTGACTCTGTATTTGGCCGTGAGTATGTTACCATGGAGGAGAAGATGGCTCTTTCTGTGGCCATGATGAAAATCAGCCGCAGGTTTATGGAGGATACGGATTTTGATAATCCGGATTCAGAATGTCACGGGATGTCCGGAAAGATGAAACGTCAGATGGATGCCATGACGGCACTCCGCTCTCTGATGGTTACGGGGGAACTGAAGCCTGCAGGTGATGAAACCAGCCATGAACGCAAGCCGTTCAGCGGCTGGAAGGTAAAGATAGAATATGAAGCCACTGATTCTGACGGACAGCCATACCGTTCTGAATACTGGTTCATTATGGACAAGGAAGCGCAATGTGTAATCAGGTCATTTGAAATTCCACTGTTATGAAGCTGAAAAGATTTTTATTACCGATTCTGGCATGGAGTGGGCTGATGCTCACTTCCTGTCATTGTGAGCATGAAAAAGATGACGGTCTTTTATCTTCCCTCCAAGTCGGCAATGTGGTCTGTTCGGACGGCAATATATTGTCCATGGACAAATTCAAGCAATCTGACAAAGAAGCTGTTGCCATAGTTTTCCATGTAAACCGTAGTGCTGAAGCTGACAATCTTGGTTATGCAGTTTACATTCATGATATTGAACCGCTGGCTTTTGCCGACAGTCTTGGGATTGACCAGGGTACTTCTGCATCATTGACTGACGAGGACGGAAATGAGAACACCTATTCTTTGTTCAATAACGATGAAGTCAAGTCACCGATGGCTATCAGGACTTTTGATTTGTGGAGTTATGGGCAATCGGCATATATTCCTTCTGTCCGGCAACTCTCTTATCTGTTCGCTGTCCGGCATCAGATTAATAAGTGTATAACCGAAGTCGGTGGAACTTCGATTAATCTGAATCCTGGTGAATGCTGGTTATGGTCTTCTACTGAAGTGGAAGGGCAAAAGGAGAATAAGGCCTGGCTTTACTCTATGCAGTCAGGAACTATTCAGGAGACACCGAAAGATCAACCTCATAAATCCAGGCCGATAATTTCTATATATACAACCAAATAAATAAAAGTCTAAATATAGTCATCTGTGAAGTTTCAGATACTATATTTAGACTTTCTTCTTAACAGACATTTATCAGTCACAATCAGGTTCAGCAGCCAACAAATGCTCACTCTCATAATCCTCATAAGGTTTTACCCTTCTGTCACTCAAAAAAATATGATTAAGCGTATACTCCAGTGATTTTAAAGTCTGTTCACGAAGTGCTGGTTTCAGTTGACATTCCCATACTGTTATGCAGTGCCATCCCATGGAAGCCAGCTCTTTTTGCTCTTTTATGTCACGCTCCTTATTTTTCTGGATTTTATTCTTCCAAAACTCAGAGTTTGTTTTGGGTAATACAAAATATTTGCATCCGTCATGGCCATGCCAAAAACAGCCGTTTACAAATATTACAGTTCTGTATTTCCGCAATACAAGATCAGGATGCCCCGGCAGACGAGGATGATTAAGCCGATAGCGAAAGCCTCGGCTGAACAAGAACTTACGGACCAGTAACTCCGGCTTGGTATTCTTACTACGAACTGCGGACATATTTTTATGTCGTTGTTCTCTAGTCAATCGGTCTGCCATAAATGATTATTTCAGTTTAATTATTTCCTTTAATTCTTCCACACTATAAGGTGGATTCCTCCTGTGAGTCATAGAATGACAATTGGAACAAAGTGGTACTAGATCTCGCTCAATATCTAAGTTATACCCTTCGCCCATTTTAGAAACAGGTGTTGTATGATGTACTTCTATAAATCCTTTTCCTATATCCCCATATACATCTTGAAAATTCATACCGCAGACAGCACAAGTATATCCTTTTTTATAAAGACATAGTTTTCGATTAATAGGGTTACGTTCGTATCTAATAGATTTAATTTCTTGAATGGTACCTTCAGTCTGAACAGCTTTTTGTAAGAACTCTTCCTCACTTATATCAGTTATAGTGAGAAGAGAGAATATTAATTCAAAGCTGTATCTTACCAATTCAACAAGAATAGACTCACATTCATTAACATTATCCGGTATAGGTATTTTAGTCATTTTAAAATCAAATGTTCTCCACGTAATTGGCCATTTATTTTCCAATAAATCAGATTTATTTACTGAATAACAAGATTTTAATCCTTTATCCACAAGCATCTGTTTATACGAAAAGAAAGTAGATTGCTTTTCTTCTGGTGCATGAGCCATTTCATTGAGAATATACCCACCGTGTTTTTGTGGGTATATTTCAATAACTAGCCTGATTTTATTGTGTATATAAACTTCTACACTGAAATACATCTGGTCTTCATTATAAGGAGAACACACATAATGTACCTCTCCATCTTTAAAGACAGGTTGTATTTCAAATGGCATTGAAAAGTAGTTCTCTAAATCTTGTTTTAGTTTAAGACACAGCTCTTCCATATTATTCTTCTATTGGGAGTTCAGGATCAGGTAAATCTGCTACAAGCCTCTTTAAAATTCTAGATACTGTATATCTCATATCTTCGTAGTTCTCGATTGATGACTGTGATACTGTCGTATTTTCAGCCTCTGCAAGTGCCCATAACAGATCATCAAGACCTTCAACAACTAAATTTTGAGCTAAATAAGGTCCATATATTTTTTTATAGAATGGATGGCTTTCATTGATATTAACAGCATGTTTTCCATCAGCAAGTGCTGGCTCCCATAATGCATTACCCTCAATGGTTTTAACTGGTATAACACGATTCTCCTGAGGATTTACATTATGAAGAATTGATATAGCTTTGGTAAACTTACCATTGCTATTAACTATTTCAGCACTTTCATCATCAATAGGAGTAATAGTTGAACCTTCTAGTTCGGGAGCTTTACTGTCAATATTTTGATTGGATGAGATGTGCGCACCTCTACCAGTATTATGAACATTTTTATTCTCCGTATCTCTGTATCTTTTTTCAGCTTCACGTCTGGGTGCTCCTAAAAATTTCATTATAAAGCTTGCCAATTCTCCTATTAGAAGAATACGGGACTTTTTAATATCGATACTAAGTAGTTCATCAAGTGTATAATCGAATGAAAAATCAACTCTCAGTAATGAATAGTGTGGTTCTTTCTTCAAAAGGCTGAACCAATCTCCACTGTGTATCAAACGATTTTCTCTATAAACATAAATTCCTTGAAAATCATTACTACCACGAGCAGATTTCTCAGCCTCTATGCTGGAATATTCTCCTTTTTTGGGAATAATATAAGCTGCAATATGGAATTTAAGCTGTGTACCATCTGGCATATCAACCGGTACATCTTCTTCCTGTAAGAGTTCTGTATTTTTCTCTTTAGTACAAAATGGATCCCATGGAGAAACTGATTGTGTATTTACTGTTATCTCAACATTTTGTGCACGGCTATCGTTTTTATCTAGATAGCGTTGAAATACCATAGACAGATGAAATCGAAGTTCTTCTAAGATTTTATTCAACCCATTTTGTGCATTCTTAAAATTCTTATAATTTTTCATCAGACGGTCTATCTTCTCCCAAACAAGAAGAGTACCAGAACTTCCTTCTGCTACCATATTCAACATATCCTCTTCATCTGAATCAATAACAGGAAATTGTAATAACCAAGAACCGTTATTTGCTATATAATCTAAATCCCACTGAACCTTCCTCAATTCTGAATCAGGTGAATTTCTGGAAATCAATGAGAATTGTTTGCAGAATGCTGTTGATGCAGTTTTCAGTCCTAATCCAAATTTACCTAAAGAATTTTTCTCTATTCGTTCTTTTGAACCGTATTTCATTGCATTCTTCAAACCGTCCAAATCCATTCCACAACCATTATCCGCAAAATAGACTTTAACTTGCATGTTTGGATCCATGTTTACTTCTATATTAATTTTTGTTGCATTTGCCGCAATTGAATTATCAACGATATCGGCAACTGCTGTATTAAAATTGTAACCAGTATCCCTTAATCCGTTTACAATTCTCTCAGGATCAGGAAGTAACTCAAAATCCTCTTCTGTTTTTTGTTGAACTGTCGTAATCATATATATGTTTTTTTAATTATTTTTTATTGAAGGTACTAATTCTAAAGCTCTAAGAATGTCTGCCTTATCTTGGCTCTTACCATCATTCCCTATAATTGCGTATGAAGCAATATCACGTTTCCTTTCAATCCTTTCATTTACAACCTCTTCTACTGTATCAGTGTAATATAATCTATAAACAAATACAGTCTTCTCTTGACCTCGTCTGTATGCACGTGCTGAGGACTGGTCTTCAAGAGAGGGATTCCACTCCAGATTATAGTGTATTACGTGATTCGCTCCTGTTATATTAAGTCCTGTTCCAGCTGCCCTCGGGTTAAGGACCAGCATTGCCGGTTCATCTAAATGATTGAATTTATCAACTATACACTGCCTGTCTTCTATTGGTGTCTCTCCATTTATAGACCATATTTTAATTCCAAACCTGACAGGTATATCCTCTTCAAATATTTCGAACATACGTTTATATGAAGTAAAAACAATTACTTTTTCTTTCCGACTTATAATTTCTTCAACAATTTCACAAAATCTTTGATACTTAACCGACACTACAGATGGATCATCTTTACAAGAACTATCCTTTACTGCATACGGGTGTGTACAATATATGCGTAGTTGTTGTAACATTCCAAGAGAAGGATTTTCTGTATCCATTCCATCCTTCAATGCTTCCAGATAATTACAATATTGTTGACACTCTATCTCCGACATTCGAAGAGGCTGTGTAGATACTATCTTCTCAGGCAAGTCTTTAGCTACATCTGAAACAAGTCTACGTACCATTAGTGCAGAGAGTATTGGCTCAATTTTCTTACCACCTTCAATGTCATCAGTAATGTTTTTCTTGAATGTATTAAGTGTGCCAAGCAAACCAGGCTGAATAAAGTCTACCAATGACCATATATCCGTTATATGATTTTCAAAAGGGGTTCCAGAAACCGCAAGGCTTCTTACTCTATTCAACTGCTTACAGGCTCTAGTTCTGGAACTGTCAGGGTTCTTTATACTTTGAGCTTCATCCAAAACAACCATTTTCCACTTAATCATATTAAGCATATGAATATCACTTATTACAGTAGTATAGGAAGTTATGATCACATCAAATTCAGAAAAATCCCGAAAATTGCTTATCCTGTAAGGCCCATAATGAACTATAACATTAAGTGACGGTGCAAACTTCTTACATTCCCTTTGCCAGTTAGTAAGAAGTGATATTGGTGCAACAACGATTATTGGGGTCATAAACTGACTTTTCAAATATAACATTTCAGTTATTACCTGCATAGTTTTCCCCAATCCCATTTCATCTCCAAGGATACATCCGTTATTTACTTCTAACATAGTCCTTATCCATGAATATCCAGATTCTTGATAAGGGAATAATGTGGCTTTAAGGTCCTTTGGTATACTTGAATCTGTAACTACTGGCTTATGTAAAACGGATTGCTCTACATGATTCTCAACAACATCTAAGTCACCAAATATACTTTGTTCAATAACGCTTAAATACTGTTTTAAATTAATACGCCCAGAAGATACTATTCCAGACTTTGTAATTATCTCCTGAATTATACTGCTTGTTTCTGTTATATAGAACCATATATTGTCACATATGCACTGATCTATAAGCAATCCATTTACAATATCTACAGTTATCTGTTTACCTTTACGAATAGCATAAACATTGAAATATATATCACCTTCGACACTGCTGGTCAACATGATTTTTGCAGCAGCTCCTATTTTAGAGAAACGAGTAGCCGGTAAATCTACTAAAGGGCTTTCACATTCTATTCCGTCTATTCTATTCATATCAGAGAAAGAATAAATCTCTGAAGCACTTAGATGGTAAATATTGTTACCATCCTTCAGCGCCAAATGGTTATCACATATAATCCAGTTTGCCTTCATAATTAACTCATAGATTGAAACCTTTCCAGACTTGCCGCACTTATAGAGATACCTTTATTGGCTTTATAAATCTCGTTTGATTCACAAAGTTTAGTATCAGTTTGAGGCTCTGTTTTATATGGTTTTACAGTTATAGTTTTCTTTTTCAAGTCAATAGTAAAATTATCTGTATTATCTACCAACAACCTTAAAGAAAGAACACAGGAATAATACCATGCTATTGTTGCCAAATATCCAGCACTTGCATTCACTACATTCATTTGATTAAGAAGCGCAGAGAAATAAAAGTCATTTCTGTCCACAGTTTTATTTCCCGCCCACCAGGAATAATCACTTACAAATTTCCAAAGATATGTTGCAACTTTATGTTTATCATCATGTACATCAGAGTAATCATCATTAAGCATTTCTAATGCTGTAGCCATAAAACTGGATTTATCTTCCATAGTTGGAGCCTCTTTTAATCTGGTCGCATATTCTTTCATTCCTTTATGATTAAGCCCAATACGCTCACAAATCTTAAAGAACAGACTCTGATAGCTTAACATCTCCGAACAAAAATCAACAAAATATGAAGCAATTACAAACCATTGGTTAGCTATATAAATTTGTTGTCCAAAAGTATTATTTACAACTGTAGTATAACTGAAATATTCTACCGTACAGTTTTTTTTATTCAACATGTTACGAAAGGTAACTTTGAATGTATCACTCAGCTTAACCTCCTGCGCTATGAACTCATCAGTAAATCTTTTCTTTGCATCTACAAGAACCTGATGTAAATCTTTCAGAATCTGTTTTGATTCAATGACTTGTTCCGTATCTATCACTTTGTTCATATGCCTATATTTTTAATAATTGTTCGACAATTTCTTTTGATAATCTTTTGATAACAGGTATTGCGACACTATTTCCAAACTGATGATATGCCTCCTTTCTTGGAACAACTATATGAAATTCCAGATTATCAGAATTATAATTTTGGTTATCTGCATTTTCCGGATATTTCCAGCCATTCCCTATAATTCGATAACCCTGTAAACGACCTGCTTCAGTTGGAGTTAGTTTTCTGGGATTTAATCCTTTATCAGATTGATCAATAAGAATTTCGCTACCATCTTTCCAATATCTTGCAGATATTGTACTGCTATATACGCTATTTTCATTAAAAAGTGAATAGCCAAATCCCTTACCGTTAGCCTTGTTCCTTTTCTTTCTCTCTTGATGACCAATCCATAACCTATCACTAATAGTATAGTAACTATCAATAGAATCTTCTGGCTCGAAAATATCTGAAACTTTGGTCTTTATTACCTTATCTCCAAGATCTTTCGATTTTTCATATATTGTACTACCATCAGGTGCTATTCCATAGGGGAATTTAAAAGTTGTAGCTTTAACAATGTCTTTATACCATGCAACAATAAACAATCTTTCTCTATTTTGAGGTACCCCAAAATATTTTGCATTTAAAACATCATAGTTATATGCATACCCCAATTCATCTAATGTTGCTAAAATCGTTTTAAGTGTTTCGCCTTTCATATGAGTCTTCAATCCTTTCACATTTTCCAGGAACAACACTTTTGGTGGAATACCTGAATCAATTTTTTGCTTAACAATATTAGCTATATTAAAGAACAAAGTTCCACGAGTATCTTCAAACCCACGTCTTAAACCTGCAATAGAAAAGGGTTGACAAGGAAAGCCTCCACAACAGACATCAAATGCAGGAATACTTTCTGGTATTGCTTCTGTTATATCGTTGTTAAAAAACAGATAATTCCCATAACTATCTTTTTGGAAAAGATCTGGTTCTATATCTTTATAGTTAGCTTCATATGAAATTCGTGCATATTTATCCCATTCACTGGCAAACACACATTTTCCTCCAACACTATGCATTGCAGTATGAAAGCCTCCAATACCAGCAAACAAATCTATAAATGTAAATTTATTTTTCTTCATCAACTTTTCTTTTTAACAAACGATTGTAAAGATTCCTTGGAAATCTGCAATACTGATTTATGTAAATGTTCAGGAATATCATCTATTACATCATTATTCTTTTTATCACTATTTACAATATACATGGACTGAGCAATTTCCAGAAATTTATTAAATTGTTTCAACCCCCATTGGTTGTAAACAGTATACTGAAGTCCGTCATTTAGTGTTATTAATTCATCTGATTCAAGAAAATATCTTGAAGACAAATCAGCATTGTCTTTCATCCATTCCTGTACAACTGATAATGGACGTATGACACCTCTTTGTTTACTTATTATGCCCGATGGGAACACTCTTTCAAGTTCATTATATGTGATACCAGGATGTTCTTTAACATATTGCTTTACTACAGCAAGAACAAACCTTTTTTTAGGATAAAACTGGCTTCCATTAAAAGAGAAACGTGTTGTATCCTTTGTACTCGCAGAATGATTTTCCATTTCTTTAGAACAAAGCTGTTTTTGCGATACAACAATTTCAAGATTCCGCATTTCTTCTTCAATCAACACCCTGTCATATCCCTGTTGCACGAGAAAATCTGAGAATATGGATTTAAGTATATTCCTGTCCTCTGAAATACGTTTAATATCCAAACGTAATTTAGATAAAACCTCATTTTTTTCATTTAGTGAAGTTATATAGTCATGAACTAAAGACTTTTTGAAATGTTGAAACAAAAGTAAATCTGATATTTGTATTCCTTCGTGATTACTTTCCTCTAATAGGATTTCTTTACTAAGGATTATATCTTGATTATTACGATAGAAAAACTTAATACAACTACCGAAGGATATGGCTGCCTCTGTCAATAATTCATCCATTGCAAAGCTTACATTATCTGTTTCATTATACTGAAATTCTCCACACTGGATAAAAACAGGAATATAATCGGATTGCACATTTTCTCCATAAGTTTTAGACAATACAATATCAACATTAGAGCCATTAGGTAAATTATAATTCTTAATCAAAGAGCCATTAGTCTTCCTCCATCCTAGGACTCTAAAACAGTTTTCTACTGCAGAAACAAATTCAGCTTTGCTGTAATTACTGTCTAATGTATTTCTTAATATCTCAACTATTTCAAACCAATTCTCATTCATATTTAAGCCCATACAATACTTTCTTAATCATCCCGTTTTAATAACCAGAATAATGTTTTAAAGATATTTTTATCTATAAAAATCATACTCTTATTATTATGATTCTTACATTATCATGGGTGATAACCATATAATAGAAAATCTATCGGGGAATCACTATTTAATCATACTTTAGGTATCTTTATATAAACAGAGTCATTGGTGGTAGACACCAATAAATCCTTAACATCGACCTCAAGTACTCTTGCAATCTCAACTAAAGTTTCTATTGATGGTTGTGAAACGTTTGTACACCATTTTGAAACAGTAGCAGGGTCTTTTTGCAAAGCTTCTGCAAGCCATTTGTTAGTTCGTTTTTTCTCCACTAAAACGACCTTAATACGATTTATATCTTTTGCCATAAGTATATAATTGTTTGTGCAAAAATAATATAAAAAGATGTATATATGTAAGATTTATAGCCATATTTTCGAGCTATATCTCCATTTCTATTGCGTTTTATGCAATAGAATAAAGTGGTTGTCAGATTTGAGTGACTCTTGCTGCACTGAATAGCTTTACAGTATTTTAGGCATATGACATTAACAACTTATGTTACCATTAGAAATGGTCTGAAAAACGGAGACAAACAGTCCGCTCCGTTGATACAGGCTAGAGCTTGCACTTCCGAAACGGCCAATTTCCTTGAAGACTTACCTTTAAATACAGGCAAGCTGTTCAGACTGTTCGTATTTCATGCGATACAGGAACAACTTGCCTTCTAAAACGGAAACTTACCGGTTGACTTATCTCGTATCTCGATACTAGGCAAGTTTCAGCCGACAGGTTTATACAACCATACAGATAAATCAGGACAGTTGCCAAAGACAGAACCATTAAGGTTGCGCTACTCTTCACTTCAAAGACTCTGACATTGGCAACTGATTATCGATAACATGTCTGAAAACGAAAACAAGCAGGCCGTTCCGATGATGCAGGCTAAAGCTTGCAATGCCGGAACGTCCTATATCCCTGAATACTCGTCTTAAAATACAGGCAAGCTGTTCCGACTGTTCGTATTTCATGCGATGCCGGAACAACTTGCCTTATGCTACGAAAACTTACCGGCTGACTTGCTTCGTATCCCGATACCAGGCAAGTTTCAACCGACAGATTCATACAATCATGCAGATAAATCAGGACTGTTGCCAAAGACAGAGCCTTTAAGGTTGCGCTGCTCTTCACTTCAAAGGCTCTGACATTGGCAACCGGTTACCGGTGGTTTGTCTGAAAACGGATACTATGCTCCTCAGAAATCTTTGAATACTGAATATCAGGAAATCATTGGAGCATCATAGCCGGAACCGTTTCTTATGTGCAAAGGTACTGCGGACTGGAGAAACGCCAAGTGACGCTTGCGCTTTCAGTCGGAGGACTTGACGGCAGCCTTCCGCAAATTTTCTCATACCTCAAAAATTTGGGTATTCCGTCTGCATTCTCTGACTTCACACTTGTCTTTTTCTCCCTTTGGTCCGCAGTCACAAATGCACATAAAACGGTTTTTCCCGGCCATGAAGCTCAATGAGCTTTACTGGAGGGAAAAGAACTGGAACTTCAAAATTCAAGTGTTATGCGAGCAAGAAGAATGGGTATCAAACAATCTTTTAAATTTTTACTGATATGTGCAGATTGATGACGACACAACTGGCGGAAGCTCTGGAGGGTTATCCGCTCTACTCCCAGGACGGCAAGGGAAAAGAGGCTGTTTGCCGTGCGGTTTTTGCCCTTGGTTCTGTAAGGTGGTTTATCCTTGAAGGAAACAGGGAGGATGACGATGTGATTCTATTCGGTATCGTAGTCGGACTCATGGAGGATGAATACGGGTATGTTTCCCTCAATGAGCTTTCTGATGTGGAGCTTGACCTGAGTGCTCAGGGGCTTGGCAAGCTTCAGGTAAGACAGCAGCAGAACTTTAAGCCGGTTCCGCTAAAACTGATTAAAGACAGCAGACTTCAGGAATTTCTTGAAAGGTTTGAATAGGCTGTATGAAAACAGAAGTGGCCGGTCCTATCCGTCACGGACAAGACCGGCTGCTTATTATAGCAGGTAAATGAAAACAAAACTATAATTGTATGGTAAATGGAAAATTGTCGTAATATTTTTAATATCTCTGTCCGGCATGGGTGGAGCGTTTCTATGGAAAATATGGATGGAATCCGGTTTCTTAATTTCAGGAGGAAGACTTCGAGCGGTGTACCGTTCTGCTTTACCATTGAAGCCGGTGACGGCACAGCCGGCTGCATAGCTAAAGAAATCTTCTCTTTCGTCAGTGCCGCTGTTCCTGAACAATGTGCAAGGGAATGGATGATTCAGTCAGGAGCAATGGAACCTTCGGAGTTCCTTCAGGCCGTGTCCGACATGGAGGATGTCAGGCTAAGAGCAAGGCTGCTGGCTCTTGAACTTGCAGCTATGAATGCCAAATGTAATCTTTTGGATACCATTCCATGGGACAGACTGAACTAACGGTTTTTCTTACGCTTGCGGCCACGTTTGGGCAGACCGGTTTCCTTGTAGGCTATCAGGTCAGTTCCTCTGAACACCCTTTTTGCCTTGTCAGGTATCTTCAGGAAAGCCAGCGGCTTTTCCAGGTAGCGGATATAGGCATAGATGGTGCAGCGGTGAACACCCAGGTAGCGTGCAGCCTCCTTTACTGAATATGTCTTTTCCGGAACAACTTTCATTATTTCTCATGCTGGTTAATCTTTTCGTTTATTGGATGCCGTAAAGGTAAACAGTTGATTATTAGCTGTCAATGCGTCAAATATGGGATTATTTCGGAGATTGTGGGAATACGATGGATTATGTGTTACCATCATATTCAATACGGCTGGACTAAGGCGGTTGATGGTAAATCTGTTTTTACGGAAATAAGGAAGGCATATATTTGATGGTTGACAGCGTTGACAGCAAATCCAATGAAAATCCGGCATAAAGTCAGTCTGGGAAACTGCTGTAATACAACATATTATATTCTTTCTGATTTTTCTTATAAAGAATAGAGTATTATAATGTGTCAACGTTTGGCTATGGATTTTTAGCGTGCTGAAAATTATGGCTACACTTGTCAACGTTTGTCAACGCATGATTTCTATGTGAAGTGTCTGATACACTGACAGATACTCTCTGTCAACTCTGTCACCATTGAAACGTGTGCATTTTATTATCTGAAAACATCTGATGTGAAAGGGATACATGGTTATCCTAATGTACCATTACAGCCACAGGTTTGTTCAACATGCCTCTTCAGATATTTTTTTGCAAAGGTATCTCCGGCATTGCAAACGTCAAACACAGGGCTGAAAATCTTCCTCAAACGGGGTTGAGCGTATTTTCAGCTTCCCTTGTAGTTTGCCTTATTGAATGCCTGCGCTTCTGAGAACTGCAAAAAATATCCTTCGGGCAAGCTGAAAAACTTGCAGACAGAAGGGAAAAAATCAGAGCGTATGGTACAGATGGACGAAAGCATCAGAAAGCAGTTGGAAAAGCCACAGACATGGTTCTGCAAGTATTTTCCCAAACGTATTCAGAATGTGGGCAAGAAGGAAATCGCCGACAGACAGATGGTCTATGACTTCAAGGATGGAAGGTCTCATGAAGCGGTGGCACAGATGACGGCAGCAAGGATGATTGAGGAACACGGAGACGAATGTTCTCAGTTAGTATTCATTCCGGTTCCGGCATCATCGGTAAGAAAGAATGAAATCCGGTATATGGACTTCTGCAAAAGGGTATGTGAACTCACAGGAGCAATAAACGGATATGACCATGTAAGGGTATGCGGAGAAAGACTTGCTATTCATGAAAACCGCAAGGCTGAAAAGGAAATCAGAAAGGTGAGCGTCATCGAGTTTGATGAAGAGTGGTTCAGAGGAAAGGCAGTCATAGTCTTCGATGATGTAATAACACGTGGAATCAGTTTCGGTATGTATGCGAATCAGTTGGAGAGTTTCGGAGCGAATGTCATTGAAGGCATCTTCCTTGCAAGAACCCATTATAAAGTATAGAACTATGAACGGAATATTATCAGAAAAATCAAAGTCACTGGCTTTCACGGGACACAGAACTGTTCCCGTAGAAAGGCAGAATGAAATAAGGGCACGGCTTGTTGAAGCCGTGTCCGTCGCCTGCAAATCGGGTATAACCTGCTTCTATTCAGGCATGGCCATGGGATTCGACCTGATGGCCGCTGAAACTGTATTATCACTGAAGGGAAGGTATCCGGATATACGGCTAATTGCCGTTGTTCCTTTCAGAAGACAGAGCTGCCGGTGGCCGTTTATTGAGAAGGAACACCATCAGAGAATAATTTCCCAGGCAGACTGGGTTATCGTATTGAGTGAACACTATTTCAAAGGATGTCTTCTGAGGCGCAATGACTTCATGCTGGAGCATTCATGTGGCGTGATAGCCTTTTATGACGGCAAACCTTATGGTGGGACATTCTATACCTGCAGGGAGGCAGTGAAGAAAGGCATGGACATAGTAAATCTGTACTGAAAACCAGTCCGGATTATACTGAAAATATTGTACAAAACAGATATGCAAATTTCTTGCATATCTAATTTATAATACTTATATTTAGATAGTTAAACGAGTTATAAGAGGTGATTTTATGAATAATATATACAACCGCTACATTTGGCTGCTGCATACGGTCTATCAGGAAAGAATGGTCACTTTTGAAAGGCTTTGTGATATTTGGAAGCACCATTTCCTGTACAATGGAAAGCCGTTGAGTCTGCGCACATTCCATCATCACAGAAAGATGATTGAGGAGAATTTTGATATAGTTATTGCGTGCAACAGAAAGGACTATACATATTATATCCAGAACCTGAATGAAATACTCGGTGACAGCTGCCGGAACTGGCTCTTCAACAGCCGTATCATTGATGTGGCCCTGAAAAGCAGTCCGTGTCTGTTCCATCGTGTTGTACTGCCTGACATGTCAAATGGCATTGAATACCTGCCGGATATATCGGAATGTATCAGCGATGGGCATGAACTGTACATATTCTACACGAATGACAAGGGCAATGAAGTAGAAGGCCGTTTCAGACCGGAAGGTTTGAAGCTGTTCCATAACCGCTGGTATCTGCTAGGGTACAGGAACGGATCAGAGTTCTGTGCCGTTCCTCTTGATGCACTGACAAGAATCTATCTCAGCGGAAACAGGTTTCAGACTGACTGCAGATTTTCACTTGCCAAACGTCTTTCAGACTCCATTGGTGTTATGGCTCCAACCGGACAACAGCCGGAAGAGGTTACACTAAGGGCTTATGGTCCATTTGCTGATTATCTGAGAAAGCATCCTTTCCACCATTCGCAGATGGAAAGGAATGATATGGGGACTTTCACTTCATTTGATTACACACTTCTTGTGACTGACGAACTGGTAGATGAAATCCTGGCTCTTGGTGATAAGGTGGAGATTACTTTCCCGGAAAAGTTGAGAATGAAACTTCTTCAGAAGATTGGGCGTATTAGAAATATGTATATACTGTAGTTATCATACTTAAAAAGACGTTATTATTTTTATCACAATAAATAAAACTTAAAATGAAGTCTATTTGTTGATATTACCTTTAATAATAAAATAAAAAGGAATAATTGCTATAGAAAAAGACTTATATTCACTATCTTTGTAGAAAAAAGAAACAGATTTATGATAAAAGAAATACAATTTCAAAAATATCGCATCTTCTCAGAAATTCAGAATTTGAGACTTGCTCCTATTACCGTGGTTTTTGGAAAAAACAATGTCGGTAAAAGTGCCATTTTAAAACTTCCTTTATTAATAAAAAACGCTTTTGATTGTAAAACGGACGATGTATTGCTGCCTTTATTGTCTGACGGCTCTGTTTTATTTGATAATCCTAGAGATTTAATATATGGAAAAGCTAACCAAGCTGTTCGTTTCTCTATTACCTCCGATACTGGTGCTAATTTAAATTTTTCATTTTTTGTTGAGAATGACGCTATGCAACCTAAAACTCATTTAGAAGAATGGTCAATAACAAATAATGATACTAATCAAATATTACATCGTTCGGAAGAAGGTATAATGATAACAGAAGAAGGTACTAGTGTGAAATTTTTAGGAATTAATCCAATTAATGATAAATTTACAAATTACAATTCTTCAGAATTTTTCCAAGATGTTTTTTATCTCAAAGCAGTTCGCGAGTCACCTCAACGAGATTATCGTCTTTCGTTTAATAGTTCAAATATAGGTAGTTCTCTTTTATACGATATCCTCATTAAAGATGCTTTAGAAGTCCAACATCCACTATTGGATAAAGTCTCTAAATGGTATGAAAAAAATTTTGACGGTTGGAAAGTTTCTATTGATAAACATCGTTCTCCGATTTTTAGTATTGAATTAGAAAACGATAATGTAAGAAATAATATCTTAGATACTGGTATGGGTATTGTTCAATCACTACCTATAGTTATAAGTGCCTATCGTACATATGAGAATCCATCTTTAATTATTTTGGAAGAACCTGAAACACATTTACATCCAGCTGCACATGGTGAATTAAGTCAATTATTGGCTGAAGAGTCTAATGAGTCAAAGCGATTCTTGATAGAAACACATTCACAAAATTTCATAATGAGATTAAGATGTCTGATTGCTGAAGGTGTGTTAAATCGAGATAATGTTGCTCTATATTATGTTGATTATAATGAAGAAAAGCAACAAAGTAAATTAGTTCAGATTAACATTGATAAAAATGGTGATGTTGAAAACTGGCCTGATAAAATTTTTTCAGATACTCTTGAAGAAGCTTTAAAACTAAGACGTGCTCAAAATAATATGAAATATGAAGGTTAAAATAGATTATGATATTTTTGATTCTATCAAGACAAGCCAACAACAACAAGAATTATTGTTTTTGCTTAACATTTTAACTTATAAACAAAGATATGACTTGATTATAATTGACGATGTCTTAAAAACAAATGCGTATAGTAATATGTCTAAATCTGATCAGGCAATTATTAATCAGTCATTTATATATTCTACAATAGCAAGCAAAAAAGATTTTGATTGTGTAGTAACAAAAAATGGGCATATTGAGTATGATGATAAAAAATTTTCTTTGGAAGAAGCTATCAGATATTTAATACAACCTCTTTCTATAATTGTTGAAAATAGTTCAAACGATGCACATTTTCTTTTATCAGTATTTAGAGCGTTCGATGTAGAAAAAAAATTAATTCATGCATATAACAATGGTTGGTTACAATTTGACAATGCTGGAGGTTGTGGTAACGTATTAAATTTATTGGAATCGCGTAGACAGTTTTATGCTGGTAAAACAAAATTTTTACATTGCTACATATTATTAGATAGTGATAAGCGTTTCCCAAATGATGTAAATCCCAAATATAACAAACTAATTAAGCAGCTTCAAGAGTGGAAAATATCATATCACATCCTAGAAAAGAGATGTATGGAAAATTATTTACCTGAAGTGGCTATGGAAAAAATTTTAGGTAATAATGATAACAATAAATGGATCAAAGCTTATCAAAGCTTAACTCCAATACAAAAAGATTATTTTTGTATTGCTGAAGGATTTAGTAAAGATTTGACAAAAGCAAACTTAAAAGATGTAGAAAACGAAAAGAAAGGTAAAAAATACAAAAAAGGTCTCCATAAAGTATCATTGGTAAGAAAATATTTACCCAATGATATAAAATCATTATATCAAACTGTTTCAGAAGGCAATTTTATTCATCTTGAAAAAGGATTAAACATAAAAGGTAATTTTAAAGATGAATATCCAAAAGCATTTGATAATATTGGTTATGTTTACCGTAAAACATTAGAACAAATAACTGCTCATCAAAATAATCCTCAGGAACTTACGCAAATAAGCAACGAAATCAAAAGTATTTTATAAAGCATGTTAGACTATAATATTAATATCGATACACAAGTTCGTTCATTAATGAAGGTTCTTGATGATTTAAGAAAGGGATATATTCAAATACCTCCCTTTCAACGTGATTTTGTTTGGGAACAAGATAATGTCCGTGAGTTATTTGATAGTATAAAAAATAATTACCCCATTGGTTCAATTTTATTGTGGAAACCAGAAAAACCATATGATTGGACTTCTGTAAATAATATTAGCGGAATCCCATTGCCTCAATCATCTGGAACTCCTCTTTATATCTTAGATGGTTGCCAGAGATTGTCAACATTATTTGGTTGCTTGACAAATCCCAATAAAACTATTATAGAAAATCAAGTTATTTGGAAAGAAAAGTTTGAGCTATTTTACGATTTGGAAGAAGAATCTTTCATCTATATAGGAAATAGAAAAGCTAAAGCTTATCAAATACCGTTGTATATACTTACAAGTACAAGTGATTTTAGACAATATACAAGAAAATATTTAGACCCGCAAATTAAGGATGAAGATAAATTAAATCTTTATCTTGAGCGAGCAGATATTTTTTCTCGAACTCTTATTGAGTATAAATTAGCTGTAATTGAAGTTAACAACGCTAAACTTGAACAAGCTGTAGAAATATTTTCCCGAATAAATTCAAAAGGAACAGAAATAACTTATGACTGGACTGTAAATGCTTTATCATATAATAATAATAGTGGTTTCCGTTTTGCAACAGAAATGGAAACACTTTTAGTACGCCTTGAAAAATATAATTTTGGAGATTATTCTAGAAATAATTTATTTCGTTGCTATCAAAGTGCTTTTGATAGCAAGCTTTATATAGATCAACAAAATCTAACAGAATTAGCGAAACGTGACAATTTTGAAAATACAGTAAAATATACAAGTAAATGTATAGAAAAAGCTGTTGATTTCTTATTCAATAGATTACATATAGTTGACACGAGGCTGTTACCATATAATATGCAACTAATTTTCATTACAGCTTTTTTCAAAAAAATAAATAATCCTACAGAATTCCAATTAAATATAATAGAACAATGGTTCTGGAAAACAACATATTCAAATTATTTTACTATTTATTCATTGTCAAATCAAAGAAAAGCGTATAAACATTTCTTGGATTTTCTTGACGGTAAAGAAAATACTCCATTATATATAGATGGAAATATGCGTCCACCTTTTAAAACTCTGTCATTTCCCAAACAAATTTATCTTTCATCTGTAAGATGTAAGGCATTAATATTATTCCAAATAAAACAACAGTCACTTTGTGGTATTAAGAATTTTAATGGGAATCTTAGATATTATAAGATTGATAAAAATTCTGATAACACCCCACAAAATATAATTCCATATATAAGTGTTGGAATAAAGGAAACTTTTATTGAGATATTCGATAAAAGCTTACCTAATAAGATTTTAATTAATAAATCAAATCCCTATTGTTTACCTATAGGAGAATTTGACTTAACGAGTGAAAAAGATTACCAGGATTTCTTATCTAAAAGGTTATTTCTATTACAAGAACAAGAAGAACTTTTTGTTGAAAAGCTGGAATTAGAGTATTCCAAAGGAATATAAATACATCTACATAATCATATAGAACTAGAGTTAGATTACCCTTCTGTTCTATATGATTATATTATATAAATAATTTTTGTTTATATATTTATAATATTGGATGTTTCATTAATTATTCCATGTTATTTATACAATCTATAATTTCTGTTTCAAGATCCAGTCCGAAAGTCTCCTTCAGCTGGAGATAATCAAAGCATAATGCCTTCGGACGGTTTACTTTTACCTTCTTAACCTGCTCTCCATTCACAATGTCAATGGTATAGTCAGGAAGTCCGCTTGGCAGAAGTATGGTGAATCTGTCCTGCTTCAGTCCCAGGTATGAAGCATGGGATTTCAGGTAGGACATGATGGTGGACCAATTCGAGCGATTGGAGGTGGAACCTGCGTTCCGGCTGTTGAACAGTGATGCCACGGCTGCCGTGTTCAGATAGAGAATAGGACGTGCTTCTTTAAATTCTATATCTTCTTTTACAGACAATGGACGGAAGGATTTCATATACCTTATACGGTAATGTGCCTTCTCAATACATTTCCCTGAAGTCTGGAATCCCTGAAGCATACTCCAGAAGTCCGCTATCTCCGAACTTTCCTGAGCCAGTTCATTCTGGTTGCGTATTCCTTTGACTGCTATTTCAAAAAGCTCCGCATAACTGAAAGGCACGTCAATGACTGTCTCCAATGTTCTGAAAGTGGCCAGTGGAATAACCCAGTTCCCGAATATACGGTCATGGATAGTTTCATTTTCCAATTTCGCAGCCAGCTCACGCTTGGTGATGGAGTATATTTCGGGAAAGTTTTTCTCAAACAGTTCCCGGTGCCCCAGTATCTCCAGGGTGAGGTGGGTAAGTCCCATGTTGCAGACTGATACAAGGTCTTCATAAGCCCTTTTCTCATTCTGGTTGAATGATGTCTTTGAAAAGGCAAGGAAGATGACACGGGTATAGAGTGCCATATCCTGTGTAGGCTTGTCCTGGCCGCAAAGGGCTACACCTGTTGTGACAATGGTCTGGGCTGCCATACCGTCTGTGTTCGTATTCTTCTTGGTCTGGCCGCCACCGCCCCAGAGTCCTTTCAGATAGGCTATCTTGCGGATGTCAAGGTCATTCTTGTATTCGTCCAGCACGGCAAGTGTATTGACGGCCTGTGATACACGGTCGTTCATGGCAGGTACGGAAGTTACTCCGAGATTGGGCGGATCAACTCCGTGCAGGAAGAAGGACTGGAGGGAAGTAGCCAGGGTTGTCTTACCGGTTCCTTTCTCACCGAAAAGGTTCAGGATGGGAAAGTGGCGGGTGCGTCTGAATATGATGTCACGGAAAAGGGTGGCAAGCAGGTAACAGAAGGCTACGCTTGCATTCTCACCGAATACTTCCATAAGTCGTTTTACGTAATCATACAGTTTTATCCCGTTACGGTTCTCATGCACCATAAGTCTCTCAAACTGGAATATCTCCGGATTATTGAGATAGATTTTTGACGTGGCCGGTATATAGAAGGCCTTGCCGTTGATTCCACGTACAATACCCAAATCATCAACGGTATTGAATGTACCTGCAAGGAATATTCCGTTACCGAAAGCGAAGAATCCTTCAGCTGCATTCCAGCCGAGCTTTCTGATACGTTCTGCCGTATCGGTCTTTGAGTACAGGTATTCCTTTACACGGTTGAGTTTGTCTATCTTGGCCAGCCATACATAATTGCCCAGTGAGCCGACCTTCTGCTGGAAGTTGTTCAGTGAGCAGAGTTCTGACTCCTTCAGTTCTATTACCCGGCATACATTATACATATTCCTCATACGGAAGATTCTGGTTCCGTTTATCTCATCCTCGATATGGAACAGCGGTTCCATGATGAAGTTGGAGATTCTTGACGGTTCATCATCATCTTCACCGATGGAGTAGTAACAGTTTTCTCTGACGAACAGACCGAACTGGCGCAGCAGTTCAGCTTCACGCTGCATCTCGTTCATGGCCGCAGGTTTGTCGTTCCTTCTCCTGGCTTCCCCACGTGCCTGGGTAACGGCATCACGCCATAGCTTTACCTTGCCGTGCAGTCTGGAGAGCTGTTCTATGCACTGGTCATACACAAGCTGGTCTTTTATATAGCGCAACAGGTCTGCTATTTCCGCAACACACTTTCTTTCCTCTACCATGGAACCGGCTACCAGAAAACGTTTCTGTGCCAACCAGATGATAAAATGCTTTTCCGGCAGTGAGGTATAATCCTCCCTGCTACGGATATAGCTGTCGGCATCATTCTTGGCATATTGTACTTCTCCTTCTGCCTCGGATGGTCTTTCTGCAAAAGGAAGTTCCCTGACTGTTACATGGAATCCTTTTCTTATGGCTGCAGCCCCGTTGGTCATCACCGCCTCAAATCCCGGTCCGTATGGTTTGCCTTCCGCAATATCTGAATCAGGAATGAAACAGAGTGAGGATACATATTTCTTCAGCTGCTCGAACTGGCTGTCACTCCAGGCTGTTCCAAGTGACGCTACTGTATTGTCGTATCCAATCGACTGCATTCTCAGGACATCAGGAGCACCTTCCACAATGATATAATAGTCGGCATCACGCAATCTGACGGCACGGTCAATACCGAATACTGTTTCTCCCTTGGAGTAAATCATGCTTGTTGCCGAGTTGATATACTTGGGAACTTTCCTGTTTTCTCCGATGTATCTGGCCGTATAGGCAATGATGCGCCCCCATCTGTTTCTCACGGGAATCATGATACGCTGTCGGAACATGGCGTATGTGTTGCCGTCCTCGCCACGCTTGAACATGCCGAGTTCGTACAGCAGTTCTTCGTTCAGAGCCTTGCTTCTGCAGAAATCCATAAAGACCTGTCCGTCCTTCGGTGCATAGCCTATTCCGGCAAAGGCACAGAACTCCTCATGCCACCGACCGTATGCGTAGGCCCTGGCATCAAGGCTTTCTTCCTTGTCTGTTGCTCTGAGGCATTGAAGGAAGAAGCTCTGGACTGTATCGAGAACTGTCAGAAGTGATTCCCGGTGCCTGGCTTCGACCATCTGTTCCTCACTGCGCTCTTCACTGATGTATTCTACCGGAATATTATGGTTCCTGGCAATAAATTCCACTGCGGCACTGAAGGAAAGGTTTTCCTTTTCCATTATAAACGTAATGGAATCACCGCCACGGTTACAGCTGAAACAGTGGAAGAGATTCTTGCTTGGGGTAACGGCAAAGGAACCGGTCTTTTCGGAATGAAAAGGACAAAGTCCCATCAGTGTTGAACCTTTTCTGGACAGTCTGACATAAGGACTGAGTACGTCTTCTATGGCAAGTTCCCTCACTTTCTGTATGGTTGTTTCGCTTATCATATCGTCCTCAGTAAGTTCCAACAATCGATTATTGACTGGCCGGAGTATTTCGGACGGCTAACATTATTAGGATTGAGCGGTTGGATATATCCGTTATCTCTGTATTTTTTGAGTGTCTTGTTGCTGATACCGAGTTCAGCACAGGTGCGCTTGACTGAATAGACACCGTTTGGATCGCACGCTGGTCTGATTTCTTTCATTATTATAAAATCATTATGAATGTGCGATACAAAAGACCTGTCCGGCTTTATCGTTAAGTGGTAAAGCTATAAGCTGGTGAACAAAGGTTACTGACGCACATTCCTGTACCTACTATAATTGCTTTCTTTATATTTCATAGAGTATCACGGCTAAACTAAACAAATAAAGTTTATCAATATTAGAATATTAGCCATAATATGTTTATCACTTATCTTTCTTGACCGGTTTTTCTGCCTGTTTCGGCTGACTTTCATCAAAATAGTCCTGTGTGGTACGCTGGAGAAGCCTGAGGTCTGCCGTGCGGTATTCCACCTTACCGGGTCTTTTATAGGAAGCCACCTTTCCCTGACGTTTCCACCGTTCTACATTCCTGCGGCCAAACAGTTCGTATGCCTTCCTCTGGCTGATGAATTCAGGATCATCCTTGTCGGCTTTCAGTTGCCTGACAATTCTGGAGGAGAGGTCATTCAGGAATGTTTCGTATGGTATAAGATGGTCCAGAAACTGTAATATCTTCATATAAACCTGATTTGGTTTCTATACTGTTCGTTTGACCGTAATGGTTTGGTTTTCCCTGTCAGTTCTGGTCTTGAACTGACGGTTGTAGATAGCACCAAGCTCTGAGGCCTGTGTACGGACGCTTTTCAAACGTGAAATGGGGAATGAAACGGATTCACCTACTTCAAGGGCAACAAGTGCCGGACGGATTTTTTCTAAGTTTTCAGACATAATTGTTGGATGTTTAATATTTAATGTTTAACTTTGTATTCACCAAATGAATAGGTTACATTACAAAGTAACATAAAATGGTTTATATAACCAAATATTTGTTTGATGATTTATTGTTTAAGATGTATTTATTGAAGGAATTGCATGGATAATGACATAAAACACGTGCATGTAGGTCAGGCTATTGACAAAAGACGCAACGAGCTTGGATTAAGCAAATCTGAGCTTGGGCGCAAAATAGGTGTACCGCAGCAGCACATAAACCGCATACTGGAAAGGGAGACAATGGAAACGAGCAGGCTTATTAAAGTCAGCGAAGCATTGGACTTCAATTTCTTTTCCCTTTTCTGTCCGAAACAGCATCATATTTCGGCACATCTTGCAGCCGTTTCATTGGACGGTAATGCAAATAATCTGATAGGTGATGCAGAACTGGCCGTACAGTTATCCAGCGAAAAGAAAGAAACAGAGAACCTGAGGGAAACAATCAAGCTTCTGAAAGAGCAGATAGAAAGTCTGAACTCACAGATTTTACGTCTTGATTCAAACCTGAAGGATAAGGACGTGATTATTGAACTATTGAAAGATAGGAAATAAACAATACTGAAATTTAAATGAATGCGTCATCTCGTTACAGAGAGAGATCAAATCATTCATCCTTAATATCTATTGCAACTGCTCTAAGCATTGTATGTGATTATATCAAGATGCATACAGATTACATACACAAAGATTACATCTTGTTGAAATACAGATATGTATTGGAGAGGCGCAAGCTGCGATAGAATAATAATGCTAAGAAAGTAGCAGCTTTAGAAAAAAGTCATACCAAAGCGCATACACTTCACATACACCGGCAATGTAACCTATTGGGGAATAATCGTATATGAAAGTGGCGCAGGCTGCTGTGGAAGATATGAAGTAAATTGAATATTTTCTGAATATAAAGGTGGGAGGTGCTTGGAATAAGTACCTCCCGGTTGAATCAAAAAGTGGATTCCGAATTGATTCCCGGAATAAAAAGGTTTCCCTTGATTGGAATTTCCACAGATATAAGTCCGAAACGGACAGCCGTAAACACGGCATATGTACAGTCAGTCATTCTCTCTGGAGGAATTCCTTACATGATACCTGTAACGGATAATGTAGAAATACTGCGTCAAATTGTATCCCGACTGGACGGAATTGTCTTTACAGGTGGAGAAGACATCCAACCAATGTATTATGGCGACCTTCTTTATGAAAAACTGGAAGAAGTAAGCCCCGCCCGGGATACCTTCGACTTGATGGTGCTGAAAATGGCCGCAGATCGGAATATTCCCATATTAGGAATTTGCAGGGGGCTACAATTAATGAATGTAGCTTTCGGTGGAACTTTATATCAAGATCTGCCCACGCAACATCCTTCAAGTGTCAACCATCGCCAAAAAGAATCCGGCACTACCCCCACCCATCCGATATCCATCATAAAGGAAAGCAAGTTGGCAGAAATTACAGGACAAGAAGTGCTGCAAGTCAATACATTCCATCATCAGGCTATCCGGGAATTGGCACCGGGATTCAAAATCACGGCTTGGGCACCCGACAGCATAGCGGAAGCTATAGAAGCTTATCCCATACGGCAAATGATAGGTGTGCAATTTCATCCGGAAATATTTACAGCTGCCGGAGATACCACCATGCATAAATTATTTAAATTCCTGGTGAACAAGGCTGATACATTCAACCTAGCTAAAAAAATTCACAGCCGCATTCTATCCATTGACACTCATACAGATACTCCTCTTTGGTTTAAAAACGGTTACAGCGTAGGCTTGAGAAAAGACAACATGGTCAGCATCCCCAAAATGGAGGAAGGCAAATTGGACGCACAGTTCCTAGCCGCATTTATATGGCAGGGGAAACGAGATGACGTATCTTCACAAAAAGCCGTAGAAAGCACCACCCTATTGATTCAATCCATTTATGACGAAGTAGCAAAATACAAAGATTTTTGCGGCATCGCCCTTACGGAAGAGGATTTGGTACGTTTAAAGAATGAAGGCAAGAAAGCTTTCTTTATAGGGATCGAGAATGGTTACGCCATCGGCAAGGACCTAAAGAATATAAAAAAATACAAACAGATGGGAGTTAATTATATAACTCTCTGCCATTCTTATGATAACGATATTTGCCATTCGTCCACTCATACGGAAGATGCGACTCAAGGACTGACACAGTTTGGTCGTGAGGTAGTGAAGGAAATGAACCGGTTAGGTATTATGATAGACATATCACATGCCAGTGAAGGTACTTTCTGGGATGTGATAAAATATAGTGCACAACCTATCATCGCCTCTCATTCCTCGTCAAAGGCTTTATGCGACCATGACCGTAATCTAACAGACGAACAACTCCGTGCCCTAGCGAAAAATGGCGGAGTGGCACAGTTATGTCTCCTCGATGCCTATATCAATAAAAAAACAAAAGCCGCATCCATTTGTGATGCAGTCGAACATTTGGACCACATGATTAAAGTAGCCGGCATAGACCATGTAGGAATAGGTACAGACTTTGATGGCGGTGGTGGTCTGCAAGGATGTAGAGGAGATAATGACTTAATTAATCTGACCATAAAAATGATTGAAAAAGGATATACAGAAGAAGACTTAAGGAAGATTTGGGGAGGTAATCTCTTGAGAGTAATGAAGCAAGTACAGGAAGCACCACTTCTTTCTTCAAAAAAACGCAGATAATACCCAAACAAGGATAATTAAAAATATATAGAAATATCCTATTATCATTTTTCGGAAATTATCAGGGCTGTCTCACCAATGGACAGCCTCTTTTTGTAACTTACAGTTTAATAGTAAAAGAAATAAGACAGACCTTATTCCCCTCTCCTCACCATAGGAATTTTCCTATTACAAATAGGGAAACTCTCCTTTACAAATAGGAATATTCCGTTTATTGTATCATTCCCTCCACTTATCTTTGTGACATAAGAAAAACAAATTTTAAAATTAACGGATATGAGAACAAAAATACTGAAATACTTCGGAATGGTAGTTGTACTGATAATAATGGTTAACCTAACCTCCTGTGAAGTATCCATAGAAAGTTGGTACGATGATGATGATTACAGCGAAATATATTACAGAACCACTCGGGAACTATGCAGCCGGACCTGGCAAGAAACTTGGGAACAAGACGGTGAATACTACACACAACGACTAGACTTTTACGAAAATAGAACAGGCACAGACATCATACGAATAGAACATCGAAACGGCTATGTAACCGAAGACAGGTACAATTTTGAATGGAGATGGGATAACAGCGCACAGACATGTATCCGTATGGTTTACGGTCCCAGTGACATTTCATATTTTGAAAATATATGGTTGGCCGGAAACTTCTTAAAAGGCACATTGGATGGTGTCAATGTAAATTTCACAGGAATCAGGTAAAAAGAAAAAAGCGGGATGATACCCAACACATATCATCCCGCTCTCCTTTTTCCAAATACACTACTCAACTTTAATACTCTTTACCGGATTCTCATTAGCAATACGCCAAGCTCTAACAACGACACACACCACTATCAGAGCGATAATCACCAATGCTGTTCCGACAAAATACAACGCATTCATATCTATCGTTTCGGCAAATTGATCCAACCAAGCCTTTCCTGTAAAGTACGATACTACAATTCCCATCAAGACCGATGGGACAGCAACATATAATATATCACGGGACAGCAACCGAAGAATAGTCGAAGCTTCAGCACCATTCACCTTACGGATAGCTATTTCCTTACTGCGACGTTGTGTTTCATCATTCACGTAACCTATCAACCCCATAACAACAATAAGCAAAATAAAAGTAGAAGTAATCCATACAGAATTACGAAAACGATATACATTGCGATAGATTTCCTTCAGCATGGTATCTATCGGAATAAATTCCAATGCCTTAGTGGAATGCACCTGCTCCATGTATTCGTTCAGCTTTTTCAAACTCTCATCGTATGGCTGCTTTAAACGTACATCAAAAGTGTGACTGGTATTATGACTATAAACCAAAGCCACGGGAAACTGCTTATAAAGAAAAGACGTATTGCGCACATTACGGAATACACCAACAATGGTTCCGGCTTTATCAAAATCATTCAACCGTTTGCCTACTGCCCCATCTGTCCATTTCATCAGCCGCACTACTTCTTCGTTGACCAATACATCTCCCTCATTCTGCATATCTTTCCCTTCAATAATAGTAATCCCCATGGTTTCAGCATAATTCTTATCACAAGGATTATACATCAAGGTTTCTATTCGCTTGCCACTATTATCAATCAGCCCACGAGTCCAATATTCTCCCAGAACACCATGCATAGAACGGGTGGCATTTTCCACCATGGGTTGACGACGAAGATCGTTAACCATATTCTCTGCTTCTTCGGGTGACATCCATGTTTCCGCCTCCACCAATCCTGGAGTACGGATACCCATATCACTATTAATCAGATGATGATACTGCATCAAAGATACTAACAAAATCCCCATCACAAAAGATACCCCCATAAATTGTACAAATAAAAGAGAACGCTTCCACCCCTTTTTCCCATCTGTGTAACGACGAAAAACTTGAGTGACAGGAATGCGTGAAAACAATCTTCCCGGCAGCACTCCGGCTACTATGAACAGTACAAAAACAATGAGCATCGGAACCCATAAAGTTTCCAATGTAAAGAGTGAGGACAACTGCACCGAAAGTAAATCTTCTATCAGATCTTTGGTATTGAAAATAATAAAGAGGGCCACTATAACGGACATCAATACCACAATCCCCGTCTCAAAAAGGAACATACTGAAAATATTGATTGCACTGGCACCACTACACTTATGCACACCTATACTTTTTGCCCTGCGGCTCATGGTAGCAATAGCTACTAATACATAGTTCATGATTGCCACAAAAAATATGGCAAAGCCCAAAAAACCATAAATGTAAAGGCGAGTGCGGGTATTTGAGTCATCCAGATGAATTTCGGGCAATGGCTGTGCATCATAAAAATTTCTCCATTCATCATCAGCAGAATCAGGATAATATTTTTGCATAGCCTTGTATATCTGACGATTGATTTCTTCCCTGTCCACCCCATCGCGCAAACGGAGAATAGTATAATAAATGTCATTACGCCCCCATGTTCCACCCCCTATATAACCACCTCCGGCATAAATGGGAGCTACAAAATCAAAATGATAGGCCGTATTTTCCGGAGTATCCTGATAAACACCACGGACTGTCAGTTCATGCTGTTTATCCAAAGATAATTTTTGTCCCACAGGGTCCTGTCCACCAAAGACATCACGAACAAAAGTTTCAGAAACGAATATGCTCCCTGCCCTTTGCAATTCCTCAGGATTCCCTTTCAATACTTTGATGCCGAAAGTACGGAAATAGCAAGTATCTACATAAGCGTAGTTTACGTCTTTCAGCTTATGACCATCCTTGAATACATTTAATGTCTCAAAATTGAAAATGACTGTAGCATTTTCAATCCATTGTGACAAATCACTGCGGAATGCTTCTGCCATCGGAGCAAACAAGCTATCATCATATCCTTCTCCTTTCTCTCCAGTCTTTACATTCTCTCCTCCTCCACGTACCAACACCAATCGGTCGGCATCAGGGTAACATTTTTCATAATTGAGTTCAAATGCTATTTGTGAAAAAAGCAGAACACCAATAGTCAAGCCTAATGAAAGCGATATGACTTTTGTCACATTGCTTCCACGGCCGTGTAATGTCGATTGTATTGCATAATAGATTTGTTTCATTACAACCACCCTTTCATTATTATTCTTTAATGTTCGCCACTACACTACCGTCAAACAAATGAATGACACGATGAGCAAATCCGGCATCATGCTGAGAGTGAGTTACCATGACAATACTAGTCCCCTCCTTGTTAAGTTCGGTCAATAGATTCATTACTTCAGCACCGTTCTTTGAGTCCAAATTACCGGTAGGCTCATCGGCGAGGATCAATTTAGGGTTAGTAACCACAGCACGGGCAATAGCCACACGCTGTTGTTGACCGCCGGAAAGCTGTTGCGGGAAATGCTTGGCACGATGACTCAAGTTCATTCGCTTTAAAATTTCCAGAACACGCTCCTTACGTTCACTAGCCTTGATTCCAAGATAAGTCAACGGTAATTCCACATTTTCAAAAACATTCAGTTCGTCTATCAGATTAAAGCTTTGAAATACAAAACCTATTACACCTTTACGCAGGCGGGTGCGTTCTTTTTCTTTCAGATTGGCTACTTCATTGCCCAGCAACTTGTAACTGCCTTCAGTAGGATTGTCCAACAGACCAAGGATATTCAATAAGGTGGATTTTCCACAACCTGATGGTCCCATAATAGCTACAAACTCTCCTTCTTTCACCTCTATGTTTACATGATTCAACGCAATTGTTTCTACTTCTGAAGTACGAAATACCTTACTTAAATTTTCAATCTGTATCATAATAATAAATTTTAATTGTTTGTTCTATTGATCTTTATTCTGATTTAATACTCTTTACTGGATTCTCATTGGCAATGCGCCATGTTTTGGAAATGACACAACTGACAATCAATATCAAGACCACGATAGCTACACATACATAATAAGGAACAAGCGAACCTACAGTCACAGCAAACTGTTCCATCCATAAACCACCTACATACCATGCCCCTAGTGTACCTGCGACTACAGCCGGGAAAGAAATCCAAAGAACATCTTGCACCAACATTTCCAATATCGCAAATGACTCAGCTCCATTCACTTTACGAATAGCAATTTCTTTCGAACGTCGCTGTAATTCATCATTAATATAGCCTATCAGTCCCATCAAAGTAATAAACAAGATGGCAATTGCCGCCAATAAAGTCGCATTACGAAATACACGAACGGAATTATAACTATCCGCCATTTTTTGTTCCAAGCTTTCAAAGCCGACTGTTTGATTAGGAAAAGCTTCGGCAGCATCACGCTTCAGTTTCTGAAGATTCTCACCAAAGGGTTCCTTCAGACGGAGATAAACAAGATCAGCCAAATCTTTGGGATGATGATGCAAGACAAACGGTTTCAGCTCTGAGTAGAATCCGCCAATATTAAAATCTTTAATCACACCTACTATTTTGACACGGCCTTCTTCTGTCTGTATACTCTTACCTAAAACATCTTTTCCCCAATGCATTCTCCGTACAAATTCCTCATTCACTGCCACCTCACCGGATTCACGAGGCACACGCCCTTGCTGTATGACCATTCCCATAAAAGCTACATAATTCTCCTGAGTAAAATCATAACGGCTGGAAAAAAGACTCGTTCCTTTCTCATCCGGTATCATCTGCCCGCTATATCCATTAGACGGATAGCTAGTTGCCGAAGTCAATGCTTCCACGTATGGAAGCCCCTCATAAAAGTGACGGGCAGCAAGCCGGGCTTTAGCATCCGGTGCATTATTAACGCCAATCACTACCCGCTCAGGATTATAACCCGGATCTTTATTAATAACATAATGATACTGGAGCATCACTACACACATCAATCCACATATAAAAGCCACTCCTGCAAATTGGATAAACAATAACGGACGTTTCCATCCTTTCTTACCCTCTGTATAACGCCGGAAAACCTGTGTGACCGGTATCTTTGAAAAAATTCGTCCCGGCAGCACACCACCAATGAGGAATAAGACAGCAGTCACTCCAAAAGGCACCCAAATACGTTCCACCGCAAAAAGAGACTCCAGTTTAGCAGCTGTAGTATCTTCCACAAATTCCCGGAAATTAAACATTAAAAAAACCATCAAAAACAATGAAAGCAAAATAATAATACCGGTTTCCCACATAAACATACCAAAAACAGTACCCGTTCCCGCTCCGCTGCATTTATGAACACCAATACTTTTGGCACGCCGGCTCAATGAAGAAATAGAAATCAACACATAATTCAATGTCGTGATAAACAAAATAGATATACCTAAAATAAGCATAATATTACGCATTCTTTTCACTTCATCATATCCACGGTACGTATCCCGAACAGGTTTTGCCATGACAGTGATTCCCAACTTATCACTTCTGGGAATATGTTGCTGTACTACCATATCAATACGCTTGTTCAATTCATCCAAATCAATATCCTGCTTCAACCGGATATATTCTTTCCAGCTGTCCCCACCGTCCCATGAATAATTTCCTATCCGGCGGCTCCAGATAGAAGGCAAGGAAATGACAGCCTTCGGTCGCATAGTACAATTCTCAGGTAAAGCAGCATACGTTCCTTTGACTGTCAACTCAATTTCCTTATTGAAACTAATTATTTTACCAATCGGGTTCTCACCGCCAAACATTTTATCCGCCAAATCTTTACTCAGGAAAATTACATCTTTTTGCTGCAATTCACGTACCGGATCACCACTCAAGACCTCAATACCCATTGTCTGAAAAAACAATGAATCAGCAGCAACTTTAAAATCATCAAAGCGGACACTCCCGTTATAAATAGGTGCCGAAACCGGCCACGAGCCTGTACTTGCCGCCGATTCCACAATTTCCGGCATTGCATCCAGTATGCCTCCGGCAGCTGCACCGATAATGAACTCACTCGGAGGAAAAGGCTCTCCATTTACTGTCCATATATTCCACAACTGGTATAATTTATCATGATCCTTAAAACAAGTATCAAAACTCTGCTCATACACAACTCTTGAGAAAAGCAGAATACTCATAGTCAGGCCCAAGCCTAACGAAACGACTTTTATAATATTAGCTCCACGTCCATGTATCAAAGCCTGAATGACATAATAAATCTGTTTCATATTTCGTGTTTTTAATTATTATTATTTTAAAAGAGAGAAGTCCCGTTTCACAACGTTACTTCCCATAAAGTGTATAAGAAACTAAAGTTTCTATAATTCGTTCTCTATAATATAAATGCCAAAACCGTGCCACGCAAACAAATGACTGATTAACAACACATTGCAAAATAACAAAAAGAAACAGTCTGTCTAATTATTAGACAATAATGTATGATAATTAGACAGACTATGAAAACAAACAAATAGTTCTACGCTTCAAACTTATTGGAATTTGCCTTATTTTACTATCTTTGCATTATCACCTATATAAAACAAATTATTATGAAACACATTCTTTTGGCAGCCTGTGCGGTTGCCATATTAAGCGGTTGCGGTTCGCAAGGGAAACAGGCAGCCCCTACCGAAAATCCATTCCTTTCAGAGTACACAACTCCCTTCCAGGTTCCTCCTTTCGACCAAATCAAGATGGAACATTACAAACCCGCCTTTTTGCAGGGCATGGAAGAACAACAGAAAGAGATTGACGCTATAGTAAACAACCCCGAACCCGCCACTTTCCAGAATACCATTGCAGCACTGGATCAAAGCGGAGCGTTACTTCGTAAAGTCAGCACCGTATTCTACGGACTGAAAAGCGCCAATACCAATGATGAAATGGACGCACTGAGCCGTGAACTCTCTCCACTACAATCAAAACACAGCGATGACATCGCCTTAAATGAAAAACTTTTTGCACGTATTAAAGCTGTCTATGAAAATCCCGGCAATTTGGACAAAGAGCAAAAGAAGTTGTTGGAAGAAACCTATAAAGATTTTGTACGTGGAGGTGCCAACCTGGATGCCGACAGTCAAAAAAAACTGCGTGAATTAAATAGTGAGATTTCCATGTTACAGCTCACCTTCGGCCAAAATATGCAGAAGGAAACCAATGCTTTCCAATTGATCGTGGACAAAGAAGAAGACTTAGCCGGATTACCCCAAAACCTGATTGCCAGTGCTGCCGAAACAGCTAAAGAAGCAGGCATGGAAGGCAAATGGATTTTCACCCTGCATAATCCCAGCGTCATGCCTTTCCTGCAATATGCCGATAACCGAGACCTGCGTGAAAAGATATTCAAAGGATACATTAACAGAGGAAATAACGGAAATGAATACGACAACAAGGAAGTGGTACGCAAACTGCTCAAAGCCCGTCTGGAAAAAGCCAAGCTGATGGGATATGAAAACTATGCTTCCTTTGCACTGGAAGAACGTATGGCGAAAACACCGGATGCCGTATATAAATTATTAGACCAGATTTGGACACCTACTCTGTCCAAAGCCAAAGAAGAACTGGCAGATATCAATGCCGAAATAAAGAAAGACGGAAAAACCTTCACAGCCGAAGGTTGGGACTGGCGTTATTATGCAGACCGAGCCAAGAAAGCCAAATTCGACTTGGATGAAAATCAGGTACGTCCTTATCTGAAACTGGAAAACGTACGTGACGGTGTGTTCTATGTTGCCAACAAACTGTACGGTATCACTTTCACCCAGCTGGACAATCTTCCCCTCCCTCATCCCGATGCACAGGCATTCGAATGTAAGGACAAAGACGGTTCTCATCTAGGTGTACTCTATATGGACTTCTTTCCGCGTGCCAGCAAGAAAGGTGGCGCATGGTGCGGAAGCTATCGTTCACAGACCTACAAGGACGGCAAGAAAGTGGCTCCTGTAGTAACCGTGGTATGCAACTTTACCAAACCGGCAGCCGGACAACCCGCTTTGCTCAGTGCAGATGAAGCGAATACCTTGTTCCACGAATTCGGACACGCTTTACATAATCTTTTCAAAGATGTACATTATTATGGTGTGGCTAGTGTTCCGCGTGATTTTGTAGAACTGCCGTCACAGATAGATGAGCATTGGGCTTTTGAACCGGAGGTATTGAATGTATATGCCAAACATTATCAGACAGGTGAAGTTATTCCTGCCGGACTGGTTGAAAAAATGGACAAGAGTGGCAAATACGGACAAGGCTTCGCTACGGCTGAATATTTAGCTGCTTCCCTGCTGGATATGGATTATCATGTATTAAAAGAAATTCCCGATGATATGGACGTTATGCAGTTCGAAGCAGAAACATTAGGTAAGCGCGGATTGCTGAAACAAATTCCGTCACGCTATCGCACCACTTATTTCAACCACACCATGGGTGGTGGATATACTGCCGGTTACTATAGTTATATTTGGGCAGAAGTGCTGGATTGTGACGCATACGAGGCATACAAGGAAACAGGCGATATCTTTAATCAAGAAGTAGCAGGAAAGTTCCGCAAATATATCCTCACTCCCGGCTGCATTGACGATGCGATGGACATGTATGTCAATTTCCGTGGCAAAGAACCCGGTATTGATCCCTTGTTAAAGAACAGAGGACTAAAATAACCCTCTAACCCTAAATAGAATTCCTCCCCCTGCAAAAGACAAATGATTGTGACTCTTGCAGTGGGAGGATTCTCATTTTGTAGTATGATTGCGGATAGTTCTTTTTATTTTTTGTTCCAAAGCAAGAAATAATCCTCAGAGAAAGCGTACCTTTATGCCTGTCAAATCAAAAATTAAATTATGAATCAACCTATTGCTATGAACACCACAAGAAAACATGTGGTATGGCTGGATGTCGTTCGTTTGGTAGCCATGTTCACCGTAGTTTGCTGCCATAGTGCAGACCCGTTCAACTTTTACCCCGGCGAACCGCCAGCCAACATTGATGAAATCAAATTCTGGGGAGCCGCCTACGGAGCCTTTCTCCGTCCGTGTGTCCCACTGTTTGTCATGATTACAGGAGCATTGCTGCTCCCCGTACGTGGCGAAATATCCGCTTTCTACAAAAAAAGAATCAGCCGTGTATTCTGGCCGTTCCTTATCTGGAGTGTCATTTATAATTTATTTCCCTGGTTTACAGGATTGTTGGGACTTAATCCTGAAATAATCCTTGACTTTTTCCCTTATAGCGGTGAAGAAGCCGCCCGTCAGTCACTCAACGTATCATTGGGTTATATAGCAGAAATGCCTCTCAATTTCTCTTTATTAGACGTACATATGTGGTATATCTATCTGCTTATCGGATTATATCTATACCTTCCTATTTTCTCCGCATGGGTAGAAAAGGCCTCGGAGAAAGCCAAACTATGGTTTCTTGTCGCATGGGGAATAACCGGCTTGTTACCTTATTATTATCAGTTCGTATCCCCATACATTTGGGGAGGCTGTGCGTGGAACTCGTTCAATATGCTCTATTATTTTGCCGGATTCAACGGGTACTTGCTATTGGGACACTATCTGCGCAACCACGACTGGTCATGGAGTAAGACACTGTCAGTCTGTATCCCCATGTTTCTGGCAGGTTACATGGTCACATTCTTCGGTTTCCGCCACATGACCGCATTACCACAATGCACTGATGAAATGTTGGAACTGTTCTTCACCTATAATTCTTTGAATGTGATTATGATGACTATCCCCTTCTTCCTCATAGCCAAGAAAGTAAAAGTACGCTCAGAACTGATCCAGCGTATGCTGGCAAACTTGACCGTATGTGGTTTTGGCATCTATATGATACATTATTTTTTCACAGGTCCGGGTGTAGTCCTGATGCGCAATATCGGTGTTCCCGTGCCTTTACAAATTCCCGCTGCCGCAATCGTGGCATTTGGCGTATCGTGGCTGCTTGTGGTATTCATTCGTAAAATAAGCGGCAAGAATGCTAAATACATTGTAGGATAATAAAAACAGGACATACAAATATCGTTATATAAGAATAGCCGGAACTACTTTTTCCAAGTGATTCCGGCTATTCTTATAATGCTTCATCCACTAGAAATCAAGTCAGTTATTTGAGATGTAATTTAAAGAATATACCTCCGCTAAAAAATTTACCGTCATTCAGTTCAGCAATAAGATTGATATGGTCTTTCCATATTGAATAAGTTCCACCCACATTCACAGTATAAGTTGCTGTATGCAGATCTTCCGCATGTCCGGGACACACTTCCGCCATCAGATTAAATCCATTCAGAGCTTTCTGCCAGAAACCTTCGCCCTTCATGCCAAAATGAAAGTTTACCCCTGCAGCAAGACGGCTATAATGCACATCACTCATAGCTTTACCGATAACCCAAGCTACATGCCCCCCCACTGTACCTATTCCACTAAATTCAACATGTTTCGTTGCCGCCAGATAATAACGTGTCAAGTAATTGTGGTTTCCGCTACCACCGCCCCCCCAATCTATGTCTCCACCTCCATTTGAAGAATGGCTTCCCGGATCATTCGCACCAATCACTACCTGAGGCGTCCAAGCCTTCCACCAGCCTTCTTTCCATGCCCTCAACCGGAAATGAAACGATCTGTCCTGATTGGTAAACCTGCCCCAAGTTTGCTGAGGCCAATAAGAAGAACCATGTATCCCCTTTACCAACGTACAAGTATATGCTACTTCCAGCCAAGGAAACAAAGTACAATTTATATAATAGTTATAGGTATAGGGATGATATTCACTTCTCACCCAATATCGGGAAAGTATATTTACATCAAGCATATTTCCTCCCAGCATAACGGTTTTATCTTTCTGCATAACGGCAGTAGGTGCATGAAGTAGTCCTGTAGTACCATAAAAAGCCTGCCCTTTGATAACATTCATTCCTCCAAAGAGTCCCCCCAGAAATATTAGAGTTCTTAATTTCACTATTCTATGAATTTTAATTTATATTTGCAGCATGAAAACAGATGTATTAAAAATACTCGGAAAAATTATTCCTACTGCTATCTTCGTCCTGTTGTTGCCATTCTCCATTATTTACATGGCAATAAGCAAAGTCTGCTCTTTCATCCGAAAATTCTTTCCCCGATAAAGCGTACCGGAAACAAGAATGCAGCTTGCAGATATCTTGTACGTGTATGTTTCTCCTTATACATTCTATAAACGAAACGCAAATTCATCTTATCAACCCAGTTCGGATAATAGTGCATCCTATTCATTGCCGTTTGGTGAACAAAGCCACCACACGTAAAGCCGATGCCTTGGTAACCCATCTTTTTTACCTTAAGCAGAAACTTTTCCTGCATCAAGGCCCCCATACCTACTATCAGAAAATCCGGATTTAATTCGACTATATGAGAAGCTTCCTTATTCATTTCAGCATCCGAAGAGAAATATCCGTTCCTGAACCCTGCAATGCGTAACTCCGGATACTGCTCTTGAAATATCCTCACAGAACACTCCACTTGTTCTTGACCCGAGGCTACGATATAGAGCGTTTTACGGCTTTCCATGAGATATCGGTAACTATACGATTCTCTAGTCCAAACTGTTTTAATAAAGACACCAATTTATTACTATTCATATCTCGTACTATAGTACAAAATTCTTTATTAAATTTTATAGAGAATACACTACCATGAAATGTATCAGTAATAATATAAGATGCTCCTTTAAAATAAGCTAGTACTTCAAACGGAGTAGGAATAACAACTTCATCACACCATGAAAAATAATGTCCTATTGATATCAACTTCAGTTCTTTTGATTTAGCAAAATTTCTGATAGAACTTATTTCCTTTTTATCAGTAATTCTTCCCGGATATGTATAAACAATTATATATTCATTCCTATTGAATTTATCAGGTATAAATTGATTATAATCAAACATCAACACTGGATCAACATGAAGCCAAGGAGTTCTACCGGTTAGTTCTTCAATAACTTTCATGCTATTCTCGTCACGCACAGAAATGGCATCTAAATCATGCAATAAACTTGAGACAATTTCCTTTTTGCCGACAAGTTGTAATTTGTCTATAGTAGTCGCACCAAAGGATGCTGCATACGTAATGATCCGACTTGCATTCAGTCCTTTCCCAAATAATTGAGACGAAAAACCAAACCAAGTCTTTTGAGTACAATTAAATACTTCATCACTTCCAATAACCACTACATCATAATGTTTTGTATTTATTCCTTTTTTTACTCCCAAATAAGGTAGGAACTCTTTTTGAAAACGATTCTGAAAAACAAATATCGTTTGGAAACGTTTGTAAAAATCCCATCCCCATAAGCGCTGGAAAAGTAATTTAATATTGTAAAAACAACTGGTCTTATATCCTTCTAATTGTTCTCCGGGAATAATATTTATAAATTCACAGGTATGACCTAATGACTCAATATTCTTTTTTAAAGAAAAGGCTTGAAGAAAAGAACCGTAGTTCTTAATTTGCTGCATGGAGAGAATTGCTACTTTCATAAAGTTCTGTATTTGTCATAAACGATCTTTGCAAAATCAAACAAATGATATTTAGATGCATATTTCTTGATTCTTCCTTTAAGACTATTATCTAGCAAATGATATTCTTTTGATATATCTTTCAATGATTTATGTGGATTCAAAAAAGATTGGATAATTTCATTGCGTTGAGGATGTAATGGTGAAGGATGAATGATATTGAGATTCTCTACCAAAGATTCCTCCAATGTACGTTCCTCTCTAAACACATTTTCCAATTTCATTATAGCATCCATTCCTCTCGCATTATTCACCAACACTAAAGAAACCCCTCTTAACACATTGTGCTTAAAAGGTTTTCCATGACGTCCTATTCCCCAAAAATCCGCAATAGAACAATCTCCTACTCTTGGTAACTTTGCAAATGGACATATATAGCAAGATTGACGAAATAATGCTGCTTTTTCAAAAGCACACATATATAAATTTTCAATATCGAATATAGGTATCAATTTACCTCTATCCGAAATGGATGGGGAATAGCCCCATCCATTTCGGCGGCGAAATTCAAAAGATGATATTTTGCATTTTTTCAGAGTTCTTAGTTTCGACAAATAGGATTGAAATACCGCATTTGAAGGTGTACCATGACAAGCTAAATCTAATGTCAATAAATTATCATAATCTTTATGCAAATAAGCATAAAGACCGGCTATTTGACAAGGAGTACCAGTAAAAAGAACCTGTTGACCATTCTTTAAACAATCCTTTACCTCTAAGAAAACACCGTCCAATTCACTTTGAACATATTTACTACCTCGTAAAGGAGGCAATTCTTCCAATTTGTCAACCTTAATATGATGACATCGCAATTTTTCATCAAAAGCAGCTCCAAATACAATACCACCATTATCCAATATTTTCCTAGCAAAAGCAGAAAATGCTCCTCCTGAACTGCTAACCGTTCTATCCGGAACGCTCCATAAAGCAAATGCTCTAGGAGTTATTGCATTATCAAACGACAATGGTGATAGGACAGGACATCTTTTTTCACAAAGACCACATCCAACACATTCATTTTCATTTATTATTGGATACAAGAATCCATTGCAATCTTGGACTATTTCAATAGCATTGTAAACACATACATTTACACAAGCCGTACAACCTGTACAAGTTTCTTTAGAAGCTAAATTTATCATTTGTTTCTTTTCTCGTGACACCATTCTTCTAAATAAATTTTTCTCAATTCATCAGCTTCTTTCTCTATATTATATCCGGCAACAGTCAAAAGTCCGCAGTTTTTAATACAACGTTCTCTTCTGGTATGATCTTTACTATAATCAATAATATATTTAGCCCATATTCTAGGAGTATTCTGTAGTGAAAGAGACATAACATCTTCCCCTATTTCCACATCTTTTGTTATACAATTAGAAATAAAACACGGCAATCCGGCTGCCTGTGCTTCTAATACAGACAATGGCATACCTTCATAAAAACTAGGAAGCATGAACACGTCAAAGCTCTGTAACAATTGAGGAATATCCGAACGTAGACCAACTAATATTACACAATCCTCTACATGAAGATTTTTTACCGCTGTTTCTACCATTCCCCGTAGTGGTCCATCTCCCACTAGTAATAATTTACTATTAGGTATAAGCCTATGTATTTCTGCAAATACAGCAATAACAAAGGGATGATTTTTTGCATCCATAAACTTCCCGACATGCCCGACAAGGAAAGTGCTATCGCTAATACCTAATAACTGGCGTATTTGCTGTCTCACACTTACGTCATAATGAAAACATGACACTTTGATAGCATTACGCAATATTTGATATTGTTTATTACCAAATAACCATTCACCTGCCGCATCTGAACAAGCAATAGCCTTGGTATAACTCATTAAAAAGAACGGATGGAGCAACAGATTTATCCACGGATGCTGTGATCTGCTTGTATGGTTATGTACTATCCTCCTTTTTACACCTGCCCAGTTCGCTGCCATAAGTTCCAACACAGACGTAGAACTATTACCATGTACATGTAAAAGATCATAATTTTTACACAATCGTCTTAATCTATAAAAATAGGATACTATTTTTTTTCTAGGCGGCAACTGGTAATATTCACTGCCTTCAACATGTATTTCATCAAGTAATGATTGTGATGGAACATTAGTCGAAGCAAAATCTATTTTTAATCCTTCTTTATTCATCGCCCGATAATAATTCATCATTACTGTGGTCAGTCCACCAGTGGAAGTAAAAGCTGTGGTAATAACAACAAGTATCTTCATATTATACAGTCATTTCACTCAGTTCCACAATACGTTTACAACTATTGGCATCTTTGAATTTATAAATAATATCTGTTATCCTATGACGTTTTTCTTTATAAATATCTTTTCCTACTGCAAAGTCATCAAGAAATTGCCAAAAATCATCTTTGGACTTAATGATATGACCGCCCATATAATCTTCAGGATTTTCAAAGACAAAACCTCTCATTTTATCATACTCCTCAATATCAGGAACAACAAAAGCCATAGGTCTATCCAAAAGTAAATATTGTAAAGATGCTGATGAATAATCACCTATCAATCCATCAGACTGCGCAGTAAGTAAAGCCAAATCATAATTCTCTTTTAAGAACTCTTTATGAGAAAAAATACTCAGATGACTGAAACATTGCATATTATAACCAAACTCTTTTTGAGCTGGATGAAGTTTTACTATAAGCTTTATATTATACTTTTTTAGACGCTCATTTAACTCCAAACAATCTGTTTCTTTGAACAAGGGAAGACTATCCAACTTCGAATCATTGTAACTTAAATAATCTGACTGCCGAAAAGTAGGCATCCATAAAAGCATTTTGTCATATTGATGAAAATCATACGTGTTTCTACCACTTTTAAGTAAGGCATCAGTCATAGGATCTCCGCAAATTTTTATATTGCTTGCTTCACATCGGTATTCTTTTGCCATAATGGGTACATAATACTCCGAAGGAGCAATCATGTAAGTAAAATAAAATTCATCACCATTATTAATATTGGTTAAAGCTCCCATTGTCTTGAAATTGGCATTGCCATGATCCATGTGAATTACAATTTGAGACGATGCCGGCTTGACAGGAAGCTGCCCTGCTGTATAAAATACATGCTTTGCTCTTAAAAATACGAGCAAAGTTTTACCCCCCGATATAAAAGTAACACGTGGCTCATCTTCTGCATATTTTAAATGTTCTATGCCACAATATATTTTATACCTTTCATTAAAATGATTATCAAGCAAATACTGTCTCAATGGTAATAAACTATGACGGATACCCATATTGGATATATACAACAGTACTATCGAATCATCTTTCTTTACTATTTTATTTAACAGCGTTATTATAGGAAAGACTACATTCTTTATCATCTTCTTTAAAATCACATTACGTATCATTTCATCATCTGTTTACATTGTTCATCAATTTCCTTAAAAGCATTCACAAGTTTAGCGTTATCTTCATGATTCCGCACAGCTATCCTTATATATTGTTTACCATCGAATCCCTCTTTGTCACTACACTCACGAATAAGAATATTATAGTGTTTCAACATCGTCATAGCAAGCCAGCCAACACTACAAGGAGGAAGAACTTCACATAAAAAATAATTAGCCTGCGATGGCATCACACGAAGGAAATGAATGGAACAAAGCTCCAATTCAAACAGATTACGTTCTGAAATAAATTTCTCACAAGCACGCTTATAATCCTTTTCATATTTGGAGAATATCTGCATAAAAAACTCAGCAAAGGAATTTATATTCCAAATACTCACTGCCTTTTTCATACGAGTAATAAGTCCAACATCCGCCGAACACATAATACCAAGCCTCAAACCTGGTACACCATAGCTTTTAGAAATACTCTTTATTACAATCATATGTGGATAGGTTTCAAGTACATTATCGTAAAGTAATGAATTGTTCGTCCACCCTTCACTAAAATCAACAAAACTCTCATCAACGATTAGACGTACTCCATGTCTTTCACACCACTTGGCTAAAATACAAACATCCTCCATCGAAATATAATTCCCCGAAGGGTTATCAGGATTAATGAGTAAAAGAGTATCTACGGGCTTGCTGCCAAAGAAATCCATCAAATCTTGTATATTGTAACGATATTCATTATTTTGAGGAATAAAAGTCACAACAGTCTGCAATTGACAACGATTGGGATACTCCTCAAATGTAGGACGAATAATTCCAAGAGTTCCTGTTAAGGTTTCCATTAGTTCTTTAATAAGTTCTGCCGCACCGTTTCCACAAATAATATAATCCTCCTTTACCCCCCAACATTTACTGGCAAGAAGCGTGTTCACCTTCATTCCAGACGGATACTCTGCAACAAGTGTACGAAAGTTTGCTTCCATTTCATCAATAATTTTTGACGAATGGAAATAAGGGTTCACCAAATAACAAAAATCAAGCATTTGGGGAAATCGCCAAAAGCCACCGTATCGGCTATAAAATTTTCCAAGCATGTTTTCATCACCAGCAAAAATAGTTTCTGCTATATCCAAATCTTGTTTATCATCTATCTCATACCATTTTTCGTTGGTTATAGGCAATGCTTTTAAATCATGACTATCGACAAAAGATATGATACGAAGAACATTCTCATAATATTCATTGTTACCCACGGCTTTTGTATAAGCTTCAAGAAAAGGGACATATTTTTTTTCCGCGAACTCTTTAGAGAATTTATATATATTCACAGTCTTATAATAATCCTTTATATCACTATACTTGAAAGCTTCTTTAGGAACAAAATTCACTATGTTATTATCTTCATCAATGCGTACCATAGTTCCATCCATCCAAGTTTCATATTTAGCAACAAGTGCAAGATTTGGATGTGGGTTATTAATAAGAAGATCAAAGATTCCATCATCATAAATAAGGTCACTCTCAATAAGTAATGAATCATCTTCTTGTAAATGTTGTTTCGCTAGTGCCAACGAGTAAATGTTATTAGTTCTATCATATATAGGTTTTTTTATATACTCTATCTTTAATCCCATGTATTCTTTTCCGACATAGTCTATAAGTTCTTTACCCTTATAACCCACTACTATAACAATACGATTTAACCCTAATTTACTCAGCTGTCCAAGCAAACGATCAATCAGTGTGACACCATTCACTGGTACCATACATTTCGTACAGTTTTTTGTATATTCACCAAGACGTTTGCCCATACCGGCTGCTAAAATAATTGCTTGCATATATTTATAAAATGATTATTGATTACAGTAACTATCTGGTTGAGTAAGAAGAGGGACTTTCTCCCTCCCTTCCTTACAGAACCCGCTTGACAGACTCATAGTGTCTTTTACGACATTATTATATTGCTCTTTCATTAACTCGCCCTTTAAACATTAATATTTTACGACTTCATACTTCTTGTTTCAATCCAATATTATTTTTTATTTATACTATCATAAATTGTTAGAAGTTGCTCTCGTATGGCTTTATCATTATAGTTTTTATCGTAGTATTCTGCTTCACAAATTTTCAAATTCGAAGTATCTGAGGACAACAATAAAAGAAGTTTTTGCTTCAAGTTTTCAAGATCCCCCGCTTTGAACAGCATACCTGCCCCTGCCGATTCAATAATACTACGAAAAAAAGGTACATCGCTTGTAAGTGTCGGCGTACGGAAATAAAATGCTAAAGATAGGACACCACTTTGAGTAGCAGAAATATAAGGATAAACTACACAGGCTGCTTGTTCATACATATATCGTATTTCCGTATCTTTAATATAACGATTTATCATTATAACATTTATTTCGCCTACAGCTCGCTCAAATGGCAACGTACCATTGCCGGCAATTACTAATAGATAATTGTTATACAATTCGGGAACTTCTGTAAACGCCTTATAAAGAAGAGTTATTCCTTTATATTCTTCTATACGTCCAAAAAATAATATATAAGGTAGTCTTACATTTCTCAATTCTATAGGAATGTCCTTGCCATTTTTTACATCCTTTGATACTAAGGATGGGAATTCATGATAAAATAGATTTTTGTCGGGAAAAAGTTTCTGTAGTTCCACATATTGGCTTTTACTGTTGGTCAAGAGATTATGACACTCCCAAATTGCAGCCTGCAGTCGGCGCACACTAACCCTATGACGAAGCATTTTGTGTGGAGCTTTCTTTACTTCATGAGGATACAGATCATGTACTGTACCAAGTACCTTTATCCCCATACTTTCTAGTTTACGATTAAAAGAACATGATCCGCAACCATTAATAAAATGTATAAGTTCAATCCTTTTCTCATGACATAAATCTAATATATCCTTTTCATAGACCCAATGTCCAAAGATAAGGTCATATAACTTATTCCATATAGAATTAGCCAACTTATAAAATGTACTACGCGAATGAAGTTCTTCTTTCACATTCTTCCTAAAAAAAAGATCATCGTAATCATGAAAAAAATAATAGACGTCATCATTAGGCAAGAAAGTATTCACAATACCACTAACATAAGGTCCCATACCTGCATAAGAAGTAGTGGCAACAATAAGTACTCTTTTCATTTAGAAATTATTTGAAATGAAATCTAACTATTTCGAATCATTTTCTTTTAGAAGATTTCAATGAATATAAGTCAATTAATGTTTTTAAGAATTGATGAAAGCATATCCCCTGAAGTTATCTTCTTCGCAAAATGTAACACATTGCATTCTATTTCATCCATTTGCTGTTCCGACAACTCCAACAATTCTTTTTCTATATCTTCTAATGAATCAATCGTTATTCCTAGTTTATTATCTTCAACAAAATTAGCCAATGCTGACTGGTTCCATACTATTAGCGGTTTTTGTGATGCCAAGTATAATGAAGCTTTATGAGATGCGTTTATTTTCAAATATTCTCCCATTGATCCACTACATTTATTCAATCCATCTCCATCCCATACAAGTCCCCATTTCCCCTTTATATTACTAATATTGTCAGGATCAAAACGTCCACCATATATAAAGGATTCAGACTCAACCAATTCTGTATCAAAATTCCCATATAGATAGTACTTTGTATAAACATTTTTTAATTGATTCATTTTCTTTAAGAACATAGACTTTTTCAGATTACCTGCGAAACAAATAGAAAAATAATCTTCATCTTTCAATATGGAATTACTAGCTACAAGATAGTCAAACAAATAAAGAACTTCAATTTTATCGACTGATATTCCATGTTTTACCAATAAAGTTTTCATAGCTTTTGTATGAACTATTATTTTATCAAAAGAATCAAATATTTTATATTCTTTAGAACTCAATTCACCATGGAATCTACATGAATGAATATCATGAATTAATATTTGAGTTCTTATATCATTCTTTTTCAAAAGAAATAAAACATATTTTATATAAGCATCAAATGGATATTGAATGAAACAAGTACTTCCAGATTTTATCTTCAGAAAGGCCAAAGATATTTTCCACAAATTATAAAGTTGCTTAACTATAAAAGGAAACTTATCACTCGTCATAATACGCAGAGTCTCATATCCATTCCTTTTTAATATTGCAGTAACATCTCTTGGCGCTTTTGACCAAGCATTATGTTGCCCCAAGGACTGAGGTGCGAATAAAATATGTATTTTCTTCATATTGACTTCATTTATAAAATGTAAATATTTACCACAGTAAAATAGTCACTACATCTTCTATACATTTATTTTCGATGTTTCTTTATGACTATTCATTTTTAATAAACTAGATAAAGACAAATTTGTATTTAAAGATTTTCTACGTTGACTTTATTAACTTTGCAGAAAATGCCATATAAAAAGGATTATAAGCAAATTCCATAAAATGCTGTTCTATCATACTATTTATTGCTATCATAAATAGGACATACAAAAGCACACGATTCCTTATCGATATACAATGTGAACAAATACGCACATACACATACATAACTAATAAAAAAAGAATGATACCATAAATTATTAGTAGCACCAAATACGAACTATCTATAAAATTATAATATATCCCACTACCTGCACCATACTGAATATATTTCTGTCCCAATAGTGGTATTCCTTTGGACATAAGAGCATCAAACCCCAATGCTAATCTTCCAGATAAAAAGAAATTAATCAATAGAATAAAATCATCCCCTGTAGAATATAAATATGTAAGAAAAATTATCAACAACGCACATAGCGGGAAAATATATTTATAACCAGAGAAATAACAATCACGCCCTTTTGTTAAATTGATATATATTGAAAAAAATACTATCATTATTATACATATTGAATCTAACCTAGCGTCACATTGATTTGCAATAAAAAAAGATGAATACAAAAAAAGCATGATTTCTATTAGGTTAAATTTACCTGATCTAAGATAGAAATACATTAACACCAAATAAAAAATATGAGCAGCGAAATCTGTAGCATAAATAAACCCAAAAGAATTGCGAACCTTTTCCTCACGAAACGAAACCATATTTTCCAACAATCCCATATGGCAACATAAAAAAGTACCAACAATCAATATCCAACAAAAAACGAAATAGCATTTAATGATGTCTTTCAAATACAACCCTTTAGCTATAAGTCCAAAAATGAAAGGAAGAAATACATAGTTCAGGTTTCCAGTTTTTACTCCAATCAAACCTATTATTGGGAAAAAAAAGAGAATAAACAATACCTCCTTTTTCGTATATAAGGGTAAAACAGCCATAAATCGTATTAATGAAAGCAAGAGAACAATGTATTTTAAAAGAAGCTCTATAAAATCCGGAAGTTTCCACGTAACCGAATGTTGCATCATAAACACCAATGCAATACATAATGCAATATAAAAAAGTATTCGTGTACGAATTTCCCAAACATATCCATTTTTCATCTCACAACTTATCTTAATTTTGATATGATCATAGTCCACAACATTAAACCTATAGAATCTTTTTTATAAAATAATACCATTAAATAAGCAGTCATTCCTGAAACCAACATGACAACAAATGTCAGAACATGACTAAGCCCCAACATTTTAATAAAATATAAAACACACCCCATTACTACACTTCCCATCACATAATGCAAATGTTCCTTCTTCAAGAAACTAATAGGAATATATTTCCTTCCGATAAGAAACATAGAGACCGTCACCGCCACTTCAGCCAACATATAAGCCACTGCCGTACCATTATGTCCATACTTGGGTATCAACCATACATTTAAAAGTACATTTATGACTGCACCGATACCTGTGCAAATAATGACAATATTTATCTTACCCATCGGATAAAGCACCTGTAACCCCATTACTCCTGATATACCCACCATCAAAATATTAAATGCCACGATTTGAGAAGTCAATATAGCAGGAACAAAACCATCACCACTCAACAATAATATGGCACTCTTACTAATAAATATCAGTCCTACTGTCAGAGGCATAGTAATAGCCAAAATAAAATCATACGATTTTTGAATTAACAATTTAAACTCATTCATTTTACCTTCTGCTATCAAATTGGAAGTACGAGGAATCATCACTGTCCCTAATGCACCGGAAACACTCATTGTAATAATCATTATTTTAGTCGCTGCCGTAAAATAGCCCACAGCTTCCGCATCTTTCATAAAACCCAACAATACATTATTCAACTGAAGATAAATGCTGACTATCACATTAAACACAAAAATTTGCAATGCAGGTTTTAGATGTCTAAAAGGGTGTAGAGTAGAAAAATGAACCACATTTCGATACAGATATTTTCGTAAACGAATAAAATTAAACACATTGCCACCCAACGTACCTAAAACCGTATAAATGCCATACCATAATATATCTTCCTTTGTTTTCACTAAAAGAAAAAGCAAGACTATTGATACACTTTTAACAATCAGTCCACGAACAGCTACATATTTAAAATCTTCTATTCCTTGATAGAACCATTCACAACCTATCGCTGTAAAGAAAATAGTCACACTTAATATCAAGAATAAAGGAACATTTGTCTGCACCTGGGGTACTATCATGCAAACAATAGCAACTACCACATATCCTAATAAGGACAAAAAGGCATGAAGTAAAAGGATCTCTACTGCAATCTGAGTCATTTTCTTCCCATTATCACGCACCTTTGCTACCTCACGCATGGCGTACATTGGAATACCAAGACAAGTAAATAAACTAATATAAGAGATAATGGATTGAAAAAAGTTCACTTGTCCTATGCCATCTGCCATCATAATGCGAGAAGCATAAGGAAAAGTAATGAGAGGAAATAAAAGTTGAGAAGCAGAGTTTATCAAATTAAACAGATAGTTTGCTTTTACTGATTTTGCCATTTATATTCTACTTAAGATATATATCATTCATCTGTAACATTACTAATCTTACACCCCACACATTAGTAACGTGTGGGGTGGCACGTTACTAACCTTCCGGCATACACGTTACTAACCCTTAAAAGA
>PPYF01638244.1_pt1 | contig 93023 bp, 76 predicted proteins | sample 1559871 | NCBI WGS metagenome assembly PPYF01 (sample SAMN08240021, study PRJNA423297) | Human gut metagenome, whole genome shotgun sequencing project.
GCGCCGCTACAACCAACTACCTTTGCTGCGATCAAGCCCTGGAGGATTCGAAGGGAGCTGGCCGTATAGGACTTACCCGGGTGCAAAGGTAGGTATTTTTATTAAACCTGCAATAGGGGATCGGTACTTTTTTGCATGCTTTACCGGTAAACTCCTACTTTTCAGATATTTAAAATCGAAAAAAAAATGTTTTTTTTCTGACCGGATAGCTTTATTAACTTTAACAGGCATAAATTCCATACCAAACAATATTATTTGTACCTTTGTGCGCTATTTATTAATAAAATGACAGAAAGCAGAAGTAACTTACAAAAATATGCCATGCATTTTGGCACCTATATGGGAGTATACTGGATACTTAAGTTCATTCTATTCCCATTGGGATTGTCCATTCCGTTTCTTTTATTCCTGTTTTTCGGGCTTACTTTAGGAGTTCCGTTCATGGGATATTATTATGCACGTACCTATCGTGACAAAGTATGTGGCGGCTCGATCCGCTTCCTGCAAGCATGGGTATTCATCGTTTTTATGTATATGTTTGCGGCACTCCTCACGGCAGTGGCCCACTACATTTATTTCCGGTTCATCGACCATGGTTTCATTGTAAACACTTACATGGGAATGTTTGACGAACTGACCAATAAAGAAGTACCGGGAATAGAAGGGTACATCAGCCAACTGAAAGAAGTGATGGAAATGATCAGTAGATTGACACCGATAGACATTACTATGCAACTGATGTCACAGAATGTGTTCTATGGCAGCATATTGGCTGTCCCCACTGCCTTGTTTGTGATGAGAAAGCCCAAATCACCGGAGGTGCAACCTCTATAGTTTGTAATATCTAATTTATAAGTAAAATGGATATATCTGTTGTCGTACCATTGTTCAATGAAGAAGAATCCATTCCGGAGCTTTTTGCCTGGATTGAAAGAGTGATGAAGGCCAATGGCTTTTCATACGAAGTTATCTTTGTAAATGATGGTAGTACCGACCGTTCTTGGGAAATTATCGAAGAACTTCAGAAACAGTCGTCCACTGTGAAAGGGATCAAATTCCGACGAAACTACGGAAAATCCCCGGCTCTGTACTGTGGTTTTGAACGTGCCGAAGGAAATGTAGTGATCACGATGGATGCCGACCTACAGGATAGTCCCGATGAAATACCGGAATTATACCGTATGATTACTGAAGACGGATATGACCTTGTTTCAGGCTATAAACAGAAAAGATACGACCCGCTGTCGAAAACTCTACCTACCAAACTATTTAATGCCACGGCACGTAAAGTTTCAGGGATTCATAATCTGCACGACTTTAATTGCGGATTGAAAGCTTATCGCAAAGCTGTTGTAAAAAACATCGAAGTATACGGAGAGATGCATCGCTATATCCCGTATCTGGCTAAGAATGCCGGATTCCAGAAAATAGGCGAAAAGGTGGTGCACCATCAAGCACGTAAATTCGGAAAAACTAAATTTGGAGGATGGAATCGCTTCTTTAACGGATATCTCGATTTAATCTCTCTTTGGTTCCTCTCAAAGTTTGGAATTAAACCAATGCACTTTTTCGGTTTATTAGGCTCATTGATGTTTATACTGGGATTCATTTCAGTGGTTATTGTCGGAGCCAGTAAATTATATAGTATGAATCACGGTATGCCTTATCGGCTGGTAACAGATTCTCCCTATTTCTATCTGTCGTTGACTGCCATGATTATTGGAACACAACTCTTTTTGGCAGGATTTCTTGGCGAACTGATTTCACGCAACGCCCCGGAACGCAATAATTATCAGATAGAAAAAATAATATAACGAACGATTAATGAAACCTGTACGATGAAAAAATTAATAAAACTGGTACTCTTCCTGATGGTAGCCTATCCACTAACGGGGGCTATCCTTTCGGCCTGCTCGGAAGAGAGTGATTGCTCCATGACCGGACGCCCGATGGTCTACGCCAAAATGTATACCATCAATCCGGAAACCAAGGCTGTACTGAATGACACCCTCGATTCATTGAGTGTGACAGCATTCGGAACTGATTCAATAATCATCAATAACCAGAAAAAGGTACATGATATCGCTCTCCCACTACGCTATACAAGTGACTCGACTATTCTTGTGTTTCATTACACCCGGTTGTTAAGAGATACAATGGTGATCCTGCAAACCAATACTCCTTACTTTCAGTCGATGGATTGCGGATACAGTATGAAACAAAATATCATCAGTATTCATCCGATTGATTATACGGTAACCAATAAAAAGAAATATCATAGCATAGACTCTCTATATATCAAATCAAATGCAGCTAACATTAATGGAACAGAAAATCTCAAAATATTCTACCGCTACAATCGTTAGCCTGCTGTGCCTCATATTCAGCCTTCCGCTCCAAGCACAACAGCAAAGACCCGGTGCACGTCCTGCTGTCAAGCAGAAAGCAAAAGAGGAGATAAAAGCGGATACGATTCCCTTTTACAATGGGACGTATGTCGGTGTGGACTTATTCGGGTTGGGCAGTAAACTACTCGGAGGAGATTTTCTAAGTTCTGAGGTAAATGTGAGAGTAAACTTAAAAAAGAAATTTATTCCTACAGTAGAAATCGGTTTCGGACAAACAGATACCTGGAGTGATACCGGTATCCATTATAAAAGTGCCGCTCCTTATTTTCGCGTTGGGGCTGACTATAATGTTGTTAAAGAATATTTATATGTAGGACTACGTTATGGATTTAGCAGTTTCAAGTACGACATCTCAAGTACACCTTTTTCTGACCCTATTTATGGAGGCAGTATGGCTAATCCCGGATTGATAGACGGCATTTGGGGAGGAAGCGTACCTTATCATTACAACGGACTGAAATCTAACATGCAATGGCTTGAGCTGGTGGCCGGAGTCAATGTTCAAATCTATAAAAGCTTCTATATGGGATGGACCTTACGCTTTAAATTTAAAACAGCGGGCTCGATCAGCGAACATGGAAATCCATGGTATGTACCGGGTTTTGGTGAATATGACTCCTCAAACATAGGTATCACATATACACTGATTTATAAATTACCATTTTAACGACATGACAGGATTAGAGATTTGGCTACTTGCAATTGGTTTAGCGATGGATTGCCTCGCTGTCTCTATTGCAAGTGGTATTATTTTAAGGCGTATTCAATGGCGGCCTATGCTCATCATGGCATTTTTTTTCGGACTTTTCCAGGCTATAATGCCTTTATTGGGGTGGTTAGGAGCAAGCACATTCAGCCACCTTATCGAATCGGTCGATCACTGGATTGCCTTTGCTATTCTGGCCTTTCTAGGCGGACGAATGATCAAAGAATCTTTTAAAGAAGAAGATTGCTGCCAAAGATTTAACCCTGCAAGCCTGAAAGTAGTGATAACAATGGCCGTTGCAACCAGCATTGATGCATTGGCCGTAGGAGTATCCTTTGCTTTTCTGGGTATCAAAAGCTGTTCGTCTATCCTTTACCCGGCAGGAATCATCGGATTTGTTTCTTTTTTTATGTCCCTTATAGGATTAATCTTCGGCATTCGTTTCGGATGCGGCATTGCCAGAAAACTTCGTGCTGAATTATGGGGAGGAATCATACTGATCCTTATTGGAACGAAAATATTAATCGAACACTTATTTTTTAATAATTAGCTATCAACCTCAAACAACAAAAGGCTGTGTAATCATAAACAGATTTGTTGCTTACTTACTTTTTACTTATTATGGAAAAGAAAACAAGAAAAAGCTTCATTTGGCTGGCTATCCTGCTGTTGGGAACAATTTGGATACTAGCCCAACGAAATAAACAAATACCTTACAACAGTATCAATGGGCTTGTATTCGGCACAGTATATAATATTACCTATCAATATGACGGCAATCTGAAAGCGGAGATCGATGCCGAATTAAAAAAATTCGACGGTTCACTTTCTCCATTCAATGATACATCTGTCATTACCCGTGTTAATCGTAATGAAGAAATCGTCACAGACACTTTCTTCCAAACCTGTTTTAACCGATCTATGGAGATCTCAGCCGAAACTCGCGGAGCTTTCGATATCACAGTAGCTCCATTAGCCAATGCCTGGGGATTCGGTTTCAAAAAAGGAGCCTTCCCCGACTCGATCATGATAGATAGTCTACTCCAAATCACAGGATACCAAAAAGTTAAACTGGAAAACGGCAAAGTGATCAAAGAAGACCCTCGGGTGATGCTAAGCTGTAGTGCTGTAGCCAAAGGATATTCCGTAGATGTAGTAGCCCGGTATTTGGATAGCAAAGGTATCAAAAACTATATGGTAGATATAGGTGGCGAACTGGTGGTAAAAGGGGTGAATCCCAAAGAGGAAGCATGGAGAATCGGCATAAACAAGCCTGTAGACGATTCCTTGTCGCTTAACCAAGAGATACAAACAACATTAAAACTGACCAATGTAGGTATAGCAACTTCCGGAAACTATCGCAACTTTTACTACAAAGATGGCAAGAAGTATGCCCACACCATCGACCCACGTACCGGTTATCCGGTTCAACATAATATTCTTTCAGCAACCGTAGTTGCCGACGATTGTATGACTGCCGACGCATTAGCCACAGCTTTTATGGTAATGGGGCTGGATGAAGCGGAAGCTTTTACAAAATCACACCCCAACATAGGTGCTTATTTTATCTACAGTGATGAAAAAGGGGAGGTGAAAAGCTATTTTACAAAGAACATGAAGCAATATCTTGACAAATAGCGTGAATACCTGCTCCCATAACCGGCCCCATGGAAGCAGGTATTCAGAATGACCGGCACAGAAATTACCAAAAAAGCAAGTTGATTCCGAAGCAAGAATAACGCATTATCAATAAGCATATTATCTCTTTTTAAAGCATCTTTATCTCAGCTCGGGTACGCAGGTTCACGAACCCACATACCCGGACATGTGGTCCAAGATAAGCTCCCTACCATTTTCACTAAAGATACTAAGAAAAACAAACTGCTTTAAATGGTATAAACGGATAGGATAACAAATACATCTATTTGCATATCAAACCAAATGCTTTTGACACCCCATACCGGCACAAACCGCCTACCTCATAAACACGAAATATACCGCTGCTATCAAGCAGACAAAAGCTGCCACATGATTCCAATGCAGTGACTCCCCTTTAAATAATAAGGTAGAAAAAACGGTAAATATAATCAGTGTGATCACCTCTTGGATAATTTTAAGTTGCATCAATGAAAACGGCCCTCCGTTTCCGCTGAACCCCAGCCGGTTGGCAGGAACCTGACAAGAATACTCAGCCAACGCAATCGCCCATGAAAACAAAACCACGCCATACAAAGGCCAATTACTGATTATTTTTGTTTCCTGTAGCTTCAAATGCCCGTACCAGGCAAATGTCATAAAAATGTTGGAAACGACCAACAACGAAATAGCATAAATACCTTTCATATTTTATTCAAAATTAAAACTCCACTTCTTTGGGTAACAATTCTTCCTGTACATTTGTCATGCTCCCCCACAGACTGTACCGAGCCTCCGGATTCATCTTTTCCAATTGTCGGAGTATCCCCTTCATATCGCTACGGCTCGATTGGGATTCATAAGGACAATTTTTCACTTGCTTGCGATATCCCCGTATTTGCGCGAACTCCAACAAATCCGCTTCATGCACCAGGCACATCGGGCGAATAATGGTCATATCAAATTTGTTCATTACCAAACGTGGTGGCATTGTACTGAATGCACCCTGATAGGTAATGTTCATTAATAAAGTTTCCAAAATATCGTCCATATGGTGTCCAAGGGCTATTTTATTGCAACCCTGCTCTTTAGCAACAGTAAACAGAGCTTTCCTCCGGTTCCATGAACAGAGAAAACAAGGTGATTTACGCGTATCGGTAGAAGGGTCGAAAGAAGTCTCGTAAACAACTAAAGGAACACCATTCTTTTCTGCATGTTCACGGAGGTAATCCCAATCACTCTGGTATGGAATATTCTTCATAACCACATGTACAGCTACCACCGAAAAACGAGGTTTGAAAATATGCGAACGTTTACCCAGTAATTCGACTAATGCCAGGGAATCTTTTCCTCCTGAAAGGCCAACAAGCACTTTGTCACCCTCTTCAATCAACCCATATTGAACCATACCTTTGTTAAAACGCTTTTCGATACGCCGAATGGTTTTCTCTTCTTCCGTAAACTGTGCCATAACTCTCTTGAAAAATCGGCTGCAAAAGTAAGAGAAAAGAATGATTTAAAGAAGAATTAACATAATAGAAGAAGAGAAAAAAGGTTTATTTCCAATTAATTTGTATTTTTGAACTTCTGAATAATAACCCAAGACCATTTATGAAGAAAAAAAATATCCTATTCTTTCTATTATGCTTTCTCCTGACAAGCCTATCGGCACAAACTTTGGAACAAGCAAGAGGCATGTATGGCAGAGGGCAATACGCTGAAGCCAAACCTGTTTTTCAAAAATATGTCAAATCGCAACCAGCAAACGGTAATTACAACCTATGGTACGGTGTGTGTTGCCTCAAAACAGGTAATGCTGCCGAGGCCCTAAAATACCTGGAGACGGCAGTAAAGAAACGCATTCCGAGCGGACAACTATATCTGGCTCAGACTTATAATGATTTATACCGCTTTCAAGATGCAGTAGATTGCTACGAAGAATACATTGCAGACTTGTCTAAACGCAAAAAACCGACAGAAGAAGCCGAGCAGCTTTTAGAAAAGGCTAAAGGAAACCTTCGCATGCTGAAAGGGGTGGAAGACGTATGTGTTATTGACAGTTTTGTAATAGACAAAGCCAATTTCCTCAAAGCTTATAAAATCAGTGAAGAATCCGGAAAGCTCTTCACTTACAATGACTATTTCAAGACGAAAGGCTATCATCCGGGAACAGTTTACGAAACAGAAATCGGAAACCGTATTTACTACAGCGAGCAGGGAGAAGAGAGTCTGAATATTCTGTCTAAAACCAAGATGCTGGACGAGTGGAGTCAGGGAAAACCACTTCCAGGAAGTATCAACGCCTCCGGAAATGCCAATTATCCGTATGTCCTGTCGGATGGAGTGACCATTTATTATGCCTCGGATGGTGATGGCTCCATGGGAGGATATGACATTTTTGTAACCCGATATAACACAAACACTGATACCTATCTGGTACCGGAAAACGTGGGTATGCCTTTCAACTCACCTTATAACGACTACATGTATGTCATTGATGAATATAATAATTTAGGATGGTTTGCTTCTGATAGGTATCAACCTGAAGATAAAGTTTGTATCTATGTATTCGTACCCAATGATTCTAAACGAACTTACAACTACGAAGCTATGGAACCGGAAAAAATGATTGAACTAGCCCAGCTCCATTCTCTAGAGAGCACTTGGAAAGACTCTAAAATAGTGGATGATGCCCGTCAACGACTTGAAGCGGTTATCAACCATAAACCGGCTGTAGAACAAAACTTTGATTTTGAATTTATCATTGATGACCACTCTACCTACCATCACTTAACGGATTTCAAGTCTCCAAAAGCCAAACAACTGTACCTGAAATATGAACAGATGGAAAAAGATTACCGCCAGCAAACCGGTAAACTGAAGAGCCAGCGTGAAGGATTCGCACGGTCTAATAAAGACGAACAAAGTAAAATGGCACCGGCTATCCGCGATCTTGAGAAGAGGGTACTTCAGATGTCAGAAGAACTGGATAAACAGGCTATTGAAGTCCGGAATGCAGAAAAACAAAACTTAAAATAACAAACTATGGATGTACTGATCATCATTGCACTGATAGCCGCCGCAGTAATACTCTTTTTAGTTGAACTGTTCGTAATTCCGGGTATCAGCCTCGCCGGTATTTCAGCTTTGGTCTGCATTATCTATGCAAACTATTATGCTTTTGCTAACCTGGGAACAGGTGCAGGGTTTATAACACTTATTATATCGGGAATTGCCTGTATCGGCTCGCTTGTCTGGTTCATGCGGTCGAAAACCTTGGATAAATTGGCATTGAAGAAAGACATAACATCCAAAATAGACCGAAGCGCTGCCGAAAAAGTAAAAGTTGGCGATACAGGTATCACGATTACCCGACTGGCTCAAATTGGCAATGCTGAAATCAATGGCAATATCATAGAAGTCAAGTCAATGGACGGATTACTGAATGAAAAAACTCCGATTGTTGTCAATCGGATCACTGATGGAATAATCTTTGTCGAAAAATTAAAATCCTAATATTCACTTAAAATCAAGCACAATTATGAATGTCGAACCTATGTATCTGACTATCTTCTTGATAGCGGGAGGTATTATCTTCCTGGTTCTTTTCTTTCATTATGTACCTTTTTTCCTATGGCTATCAGCCAAAGTATCAGGAGTTAATATCTCTTTGGTACAACTTTTTCTGATGCGTATCCGTAATGTTCCGCCATACATCATCGTACCGGGTATGATTGAAGCACATAAAGCAGGTCTGAGCAACATCACCCGTGATGAACTTGAAGCACACTATCTGGCAGGCGGACACGTAGAACGGGTAGTCCATGCATTGGTATCTGCATCGAAGGCCAATATCGAACTTCCATTCCAAATGGCTACTGCAATTGATCTTGCAGGTCGCGATGTCTTCGAAGCCGTGCAGATGTCGGTTAATCCTAAAGTTATCGACACACCACCCGTAACAGCTGTTGCGAAAGACGGTATCCAGCTGATAGCCAAAGCACGTGTGACGGTACGTGCCAATATTCGCCAATTGGTGGGTGGTGCCGGCGAAGATACAATCCTGGCACGTGTAGGTGAAGGTATCGTTTCGTCAATCGGTTCCTCTGAAAACCATAAGTCAGTACTTGAGAATCCTGATTCCATATCAAAACTAGTGCTGCGCAAAGGACTCGATGCCGGTACTGCATTTGAAATTCTCTCTATTGATATCGCTGATATTGATATAGGTAAGAATATTGGTGCTGCCCTGCAAATAGACCAGGCAAATGCCGACAAGAATATCGCGCAGGCAAAAGCGGAAGAACGCCGCGCAATGGCTGTGGCTACCGAACAAGAAATGAAAGCCAAAGCGGAAGAGGCCCGTGCTAATGTAATTCAGGCAGAAGCGGAAGTTCCAAAGGCCATGGCTGAAGCTTTCCGTAGTGGAAATCTCGGCATTATGGATTATTATAAAATGAAAAATATTCAAGCTGATACATCAATGCGTGAAAACATAGCTAAACCTATCGGTGGAGCTACCAGTAAACCGTTGAGCGATTAGAGAAAGCATTTCACCACAAACAACAGAGAGCAGTATAACCGCCGGAGAGAACAATCTCGGGAAACAAGCGGTTAATCCATGTAGTTTGTGGTGAACATATTTATTAAACTAAAACCTTTCAATAACATGAAAAAGTATTTTCCTTCCTCCGAATTAATTATCAACGAAGACGGTTCGGTATTCCATTTGCATGTAAAGCCGGAATGGTTGGCAGACAAAGTAATATTGGTAGGTGATCCCGGACGGGTGGCACTCGTAGCTTCTCACTTCGAAAATAAAGAATGTGAAGTGGAAAGCCGCGAATTTAAAACGGTTACCGGAACTTATAAAGGCAAACGGATAACTGTCGTTTCTACCGGTATCGGTTGTGACAATATCGATATCGTAGTCAATGAATTGGATGCTTTGGCAAATATCGACTTCCAGACTCGGGAAGAAAAAGAGCACCTCCGCTCTTTAGAGTTAGTTCGCATCGGTACATGCGGAGGATTGCAACCCAACACACCGGTCGGCACATTCGTCTGTTCTGAAAAGTCAATCGGCTTTGACGGACTGTTGAACTTCTATGCCGGACGCAATGCTGTTTGTGACCTTCCCTTTGAACGGGCATTTCTGAATCACATGGGTTGGTCCGGTAACATGTGTGCTCCCGCACCTTATGTTATTGATGCCAATGCAGAATTAATAGACCGTATTGCCCAAGAAGATATGGTGCGCGGTGTTACTATTGCAGCCGGTGGTTTCTTCGGACCGCAAGGACGCGAACTCCGTGTTCCCTTGGCGGACCCTAAGCAGAATGATAAAATCGAAAAGTTTGAATATAAAGGTTACAAGATAACCAACTTCGAAATGGAGAGTTCCGCCCTTGCCGGCCTCAGCAAGCTGATGGGACACAAAGCCATGACCGTTTGTATGGTTATAGCTAACCGCTTAATCAAAGAAGCGAACACAGGCTATAAGAATACCATCGATACATTAATTAAAACAGTTCTCGATCGAATCTGATGAATTTATCATTTGCCGCCATTGACTTTGAAACCGCCACAGGATACATGGAAAGTGCTTGTGCGGTAGGTATCGTTACCGTTACAGACGGAGAGATTACAGACGAATATTACAGCCTGATTCAACCACCGGAGAATGAATATTGGCGTGCAAATATGCTTGTACATGGAATAACGCCGGGAATGACAGAGTCACTCCCGGGATTTCATGCCATCTATCCCGAAGTCAAAAAGCGCTTACAAGGCAACGTAGTAGTTGCGCACAATGAACAATTCGACCGCAATGTACTGAAGAATACCATGCGGATGTACGGACTGGATTATGATGAGTTATCGCTTCCTGAACGTTGGGAATGTACCTGCCGCATCTATCGTTCTTTAGGATACAAGCCGGTCAACCTAAGCGCCTGTTGCGAACGGGAAGGCATCGAACTTAAACACCACGAAGCACTTTCCGATGCCCGGGGATGTGCAAAGCTATATCTCAATTTCCTTGAAAAATACCGTCCGCTCAGTACCCTATGGTGAAACGCTCCTGATGATGCTCCGACTTCTCAAGCTCATCAATCATGGCAGCCGCATAATCTTCCACAGATATATGACTGTTACCTACCATATCCACAATCATCTCATCTTTCCCCAGGCGATATCTGCCTGTACGTACTCCAGGAGCCATATCTGCCGCCGGCGAGAAGAAAACCCAGTCAACCTCTTTTTCTTTCTTCAGAAAATCAAGATAAAAATCACTCAAGGCTCTCACACCAGGCAATATCTTTTCGGGAACTTCTCCCGAATCGACCAGTCGGATGCCGGGAGCAATAAACAGTGAACCGGCACCACCCACCATCAAAAAACGATTAACTCCAGCCTTTTTTACACCATCGATAATCGTCAGATAAACCTCAATGGTTTCCTTGTATATATCGGGATTATTCCACCCCGGGTTGAAAGCACTGATCACGGCATCAGCACCTTTACAAACCTTACAGACTTCATCCAATGAAGAAACATCAGCTCTCTTCACTTCCAGATTTTCATTCTCTATTTTGATCTTTTCAGGATGACGAACTACCGCCGTCACATGGAATCCACGGTTCAAAGCTTCATTCAGAATAGCCGAACCGACGAAGCCGCTGGCCCCGATTAGTACTACTTTCTTCATAATCCAATTTATCTTTATAGCATTATTTACTACAGAACATACTATATGATAAATTGTTGCATTGAAAGACCGACTATTCCTCCCTCCTATAAATAAGTTTCGATCGTTTCTTTCAGCTTCTCCAGAGGATATGGTTTTGCAATCACTTCATTACACCCTGCTTCAAGAGCTCGCTCTCCTTCCGGACAAAAGGCATATGCTGTAATTGCTATAATCGGTATCTCTTGCGAGATAGCACGAATTTTTGCTGTTGCCTGAATACCATTCATCACCGGCATTCGGATATCCATCAAAATCAAGTCGGGCTTCTCGCGTATGAAACTCTTCACAGCTTCTTCTCCATTAGGCACCCAAAGAATCGTATATTCTTTTTTCAGAAAGGCATTAATCTGCAGATAACTGGACTCCACATCTTCCGCAATCAGTATCTTCTTCTGCCGGTTCTCCACTCCCATATTACCCGCTGCGTTTTCTCTTTCGCCAACCACAACTTCCTGTACTTGCCTATTGGGCAAATAAAGAATGAAAGTACTCCCCTGCCCAAGCTCGGATTCCACTTCAATCCGACCGCCCAACCGCTCTACAATACTCTTACAGATAGGTAATCCCAGCCCTGTTCCTTGTACAAAATCATTCAACTTCTCAAAGCGGGTAAATATCAAAGGTAATTTCTCTTTGGAAATACCGCAGCCGGTATCTGTTACATAAAGTTTAACCCATTCTTCCTCTTTTACAAGTCCGAAAGTAATGCTACCCTCAATGGTATTTTTAATTGCATTCGACAAGAAATTGAACAATACCTGCGTCACCCGATTCCTATCTGTCGAAATCCAAATTTCCTCTGATGGACGAATCACATTCAGCTTGACTCCTTTTTTCATTTTAAGACGATGTACTTTATCCACTTCATCTACCAATCCGCTCATTTCCGTCAACTGACAATGCATTTCCGACTTACCCGACTCGATTCGTGACAAATCGAGAATATCATTAATCAGTTGTAACAGTAGATTGCTATTCTGCTGAATGATCCCTAAATACTCTTCTTTCTCCTTTTCATCCTCAGTCAAAGCTATAATTTCCGAAAAGCCCACAATAGCATTTAAAGGAGTACGTATCTCATGACTCATATTGGCCAGAAATACTGATTTCATCCGATCAGCCTCTTCTGCCCTTTGCTTGGCTTCAAGTAGCTCTTGCGAACGTCGCATCCGATCACCAATATCATGAATCAAGGCCAGCACCTTATTTCCCTCAAACGGAGCAATGCGTGCCTGAAAAAAATGTCTGCCGGCTTCGACATCCACAGGATACTCTATTTCTTTTAACTTCCCACTTTTTAGGCATTCATGAATACTGCTAATAAACAAGTCACTGACCTCAGAAGAATAAATAGATCGCCCATCTGCTCCTTTCAACACTTCCACCGGATGCAACAACTCTGTATCGGGTGCCATCAATACATCCGTAATAAAAAAATTATCATCAAAAATAAATATGAACTCCGGTAGTGCTTCAATAATTTTCCGGTTTCGTTCCTCAAGCTGCCTGATCTGTGCTTCTTTTTCACAACGTGAAGTGATATTGGCAGTATATGCTATAATTTTATCAGAGCCATTCTCCTTATTCTTCTTATAAGCAATAAAATTATCTTCAAGCCAAATTGTTTCTCCTTGCCTCCCTACACAACGTACCACAATTTGGGAGATTTTGGTTTCCGATTCAAGCATCCGCGCAAAAGTCGTTTGGTAAGAGATAACATCCTCCGGATGGGCAAACCGATAAAAGTCATTAATATCTCTGAATATGATTCCGGCCTCCTTCAACCCTAAAATATGGAAATATTCATCTGTGAAATTACACTCTCCTGTAGGAATGTCATATTCCCAAAATGCAATCTGATGTCCTGCCAGGACAGAAGTGATTTTCTGATAATTATCTTTCAAATTCTCAAGGTTTCCGGTATCCGGGAATGAATCCAGTGTGTGTGCCATAGCTATAAAGTTTGTCTTGCTGTATGCGAACAAAGATAAAATAATAAAGTATAACTTCTATCTGTTTGCTCTGTTTTTTACCAAGAAAGCTCTATCTTTGCCTCTCAAAATGAATTAGATAATGAATCAAGACACAATTTGCGCCATAGCAACCGCTCAAGGAGGAGCCATCGGAAGCATTCGTGTTTCCGGCCCTGAAGCTATTACCATCACCAGCCGTATTTTTACCCCGGCCAAATCCGGAAAGCTGCTGAGTGAACAGAAACCTTATACGCTTACTTTCGGCCGAATTTATAACGGAGAAGAAATGATAGATGAAGTTCTTGTCAGTCTCTTCCGAGCTCCACACTCTTATACAGGGGAAGACAGCACTGAAATCACCTGTCACGGATCATCTTATATTTTACAACAAGTGATGCAACTACTGATTAAGAACGGGTGTCGCATGGCGCAACCGGGAGAATATACTCAACGAGCGTTTCTTAATGGTAAAATGGATTTAAGTCAGGCCGAAGCCGTTGCCGACCTGATTGCCTCTTCCTCTGCTGCTACCCACCGTCTTGCCTTGAGTCAAATGCGAGGTGGCTTTAGCAAAGAATTGACAACTCTACGTGAGAAACTGCTGAACTTCACTTCAATGATTGAACTGGAGCTGGACTTCAGTGAAGAAGATGTAGAGTTTGCGGACCGTTCCGCCCTACGCCGACTGGCTGACGAGATAGAAGAAGTCATTGCACGTCTGGCCAATTCGTTCAGTGTAGGGAATGTCATAAAAAATGGTGTACCGGTAGCTATTATCGGAGAAACCAATGCAGGAAAATCAACTCTACTGAATGTCCTGCTGAATGAAGACAAGGCTATTGTAAGCGATATTCACGGCACTACACGGGATGTCATCGAGGATACTGTGAATATAGGTGGTATCACTTTCCGTTTTATCGATACAGCCGGTATCCGGGAGACCAGTGATACGATAGAAAGCCTGGGTATCGAACGGACTTTTCAAAAACTCGATCAGGCAGAGATTGTACTGTGGATGATTGATTCGGCTGACGCTATTTCACAGTTAACACTGCTCTCCGATAAGATTCTTCCTCGTTGTGAACACAAACAATTGATTTTAGTCTTTAATAAGGTAGAACTGATAAATGAAACTCAGAAAAACGAACTTGCCTCACAATTTTCTGAGCATATAGGTTCGGAAATAGAATCTATTTTTATTTCTGCGAAACAACGTTTGCACACGGATGAACTCCAACAGAGACTCGTAGCAGCCGCTCATTTACCAACAGTCACCCAGAATGATGTCATTGTAACAAACATCCGCCATTACGAAGCACTAACACGTGCGCTGGATGCAATTCACCGGGTACAAGAAGGATTGGACGTAAATATCTCCGGAGATTTTCTGTCACAAGACATACGCGAATGTATTTTCCATTTATCCGATATAGCAGGGGAAGTGACAAATGATATGGTGCTGCAAAATATATTTGCGCATTTCTGCATCGGTAAATGATGGCTTGTAAACAGCCATAAGCAACCATAACTATTTAGAATAAAGTCGCTGAAATCCAGCGACTTTTATTTTTATGCCTATTCCAGTCAATTCTGACAGACTGCCGATTTTCAGCATCTTTTTGTACCATAATTCTACCGCCGAACAAATAAGCGGGCTCCTCGCACTCATCATAGCGACATCTTGGGCACGATGTGAGACACTATGAGAATGAGCGAAACCGCTATAGAAGACACAGCGTGAGACGCTGTGAGAAAATGTGAGACGCGTTGAGACGAAATCGACGAAATTAAAGGCGACCAATATATGGAGGTACAGAGAAAATGCCAGTGGTGCGGCAAACCATTTATAGCACACACGATGGTAACACGGTTTTGCAGCAAATCGTGTACAGAAAAAGCATATAAAGACAGGAAGCGCAAGCAGAAATTGCAGGAGTACGAAACGAGGCAAAGCGAGCAGCCAATGCAGGAAGTCGGCATTGTGGGAGGCAAACCGTTCCTCTCTCCAGCCGAAGCCGCTACCCTTTTAGGCATCAGTCGTGCCACCATCTACCGACACATGGTTGCCGGTATCATTCGGGCGTTGCAACTTCGCGGGCGTACCATCATACGCAAATCCGACATTGAAAAGATGTTCGACAATGCACCCGACTACAAGAAGCGCAGCTATGGACGGAAACAGACCGTCCTCTATTACACCACGAATGAGATTCTGGAGAAATACCAAATCCAGAAGAAAACCCTGTATCGTCGTTGCAAACTATACAACATCCCAAAGGTTGAAGAAGGTAGCCGTGTATTCTACAACCGCACCCTTATAGACAAGTATTTTGCCGACCTTGCCGAAGAAATCAATCAGGACTGTTATTACACGCCGGAGCAGGTCATGGAAAAATACGGTATGAGCCGTAATGCCGTTGTCACCTTTGCCCTGCGACACAACATTCCCCGAATCAACCGCCACCACGAGGTGTATTATTCCCGTGCCCATATAGACGCTATCAAAGAGAAACAAGACAAGCTGAATCCCGACTATTATACATACTCGGAAATCACCGAGAAATATGGGCTTACCAAGATAAACATCAGCTATTATGTCAACAAATACGATATAACGAGGTTCAAGCAAGGAAGCCGGACTATGGTATTACGCACCGAATTTGACAAAGTATATCGTGAGCATCGGGACGGTACATATATACCCAAAAAGCGCGAAAGCAAATCCGGTCAGCAGGAGCAGAAAGAACCTTTTACAATTCCCGACGGATATTATTCGTCTGAACAGATTGCCGTCACATATCAGATGACCAAGAAAACCATTTGTAGGCTGTGCCGTGAAAACGACATCCCTAAAATCAGTCACGGAGGATTCAACTATTACGAACAACTGGCAGTAAACCGTTTCTTCGCCAAATACAAGGCAGCTGACAATATCAAAGAATGGATTGGCGCAGAACAGATGGAAGAAATATACGACATGAGCAAAGATGCCAGATGCTCGTTTGTACATCGCCACAAAATCCCCTCCCGTGTAGTCTATGGCAAAGTTCAATACTCCAAAGACCATATCGATATTATCAAGAACGGCGGTTTCGACCAACGCGAAAAGTATTACAGCGTAGCCGAGACGATGGAAAAATATGGTTTGCGCAGAGATGACGTCTATAACTATGCCCGGTATAACAACATCCGAAAGATGCACCACGGCAAATCCATGTTCCTGTTGAAAGAGGATTTTGACAAGGTGATGGCTGAAAAATCCGTCACCTGAAAATTATTCCATACAGACAGGAAAATTACTCCTGACAATTATAGGTCTGCATTGAACCATTTTGTTGGTTTGCAGCAAATTATTAACAACAATATAATATAGTAGAGTATGCACGAATGTAAAACTGTAACATTGAGGACAAGACCTCTAAAGAACAAAATGTTGTCGTTCTATCTGGATTATTATCCGGGATATAGAGACAAGGAAACAATGAAAGTAATCCGTCACGAATCGCTTGGCATTTATATCTATGCCAACCCGAAGAGCAAACGGGAGCAGAATTTCAACGATGTAATGACCGAGAAAGCCGAAGCCATCCGTTGCCGCAGATTTGAATCGGTTGTAAATGAACGGTATGACTTCTTCGACCGGTACAAACTAAAGGGTGATTTCTTAGAATACTATCGTCAGCAACTCCGCAAGCACGATCAGAAATGGGAGTTCGTTTATCTCCATTTCAAGAACTTCGTACACGGCAAATGCACCTTTGAAGAAATAGACATCGACCTGTGCAACAAGTTTCGGGAATACCTGCTAAGTGCCAAGAAACTAAGACGCAACGGGCGTATTTCTCAGAACTCAGCATCCGGCTATTGGTCTACTTTCAGAGGATTCTTGAAAATACTATATCGTAATGGGATGATAAAGACCAATGTCAATGACTTCTTGGAAAAGATTGAAACAGAAGACACTATGAAAGAAGCTTTATCTGTTGAAGAATTGTATCAGTTAGCTGAAACACCATGTAAAAAGCCTATTGTGAAAATCGCATCGCTGTTTTCCTGTATGACCAGCTTGCGCATCAGCGATATCCTCGCCCTACGTTGGGAAGATATAGTGGACTACTCTGCCGGAGGGAAATGTGTGCATATCATCACACAGAAAAACAAAGCGGAAGACATCATTCCCATCAGCGAGGAGGCATTAGGGCTGATAGGATACAGTTCTGAGAAGAAAGGTCTGGTATTCAAGGGACTTATGCGTAGTTGGACACAAGTACCGATGAAAGAGTGGATTCGTTCTGCCGGAATAACCAAGAACATAACATTCCATTCATATCGTAGAACATTCGCAACCCTTCAAGGGGCTGCCGGTACAGACATCCGTACCATACAAAGCATAATGGCGCACAAAAGCATCACCACCACGATGCGTTACATGAAAGTCGTGGACAGCAACAAGCGTGAAGCCAGCAAGAAAATCACTTTGACACGCAAGGGTTGAACTCCCCTATTTTGCCCCATTTCATAGGCTTAGAGTATGATTTCCGATGGATTATCATACTCTAAGCCTATATTTTCTTAAAAATTGACCGAATTACTGCACTTATTTATAACTATCTGGAAATGTGCTTATAACTTTGCACTATCATTTCATCCAAACAACAACAGATTATGACAGATAGTATTCAAATTCACAGGAAAAAGGCAAGTTTCATACTTGCGGTAAGCGTTATTTCATACTCGGTAATCGCCACTTATCTTTACAACTGCCATCAAATAAACCTGATGGAATACACCACACCTATTATATTGAGTATCGCACTCTTAACTCTTTCATGCGCGTTCTCTCAAAGATTTTTCTATCGCTACCTTATCAAGAATAACGTATGTATTTCTTTTGGCAAGCAAAAAGAATCCATCCCACTTGAAATCAAGCAGCCATCTGATACCATTACCCCAGAAGTAGAAGTTATGGAAGTTATAGAAGTGCCGACTGTAAAGAATGATTACACAGATGGTTATGACGAACGCATAGCTGAAATAGAACGGGAAAAGGCAGAGCAGCAAGCTGACATTATGCGTGTCATGCACGAATATACCACATATAGTATGGCTGAATTTCTTTCAAAAGATGACCTTATTACACTTCACGAAAACATAGAGTGCTTTGCCCATGGGCAATGTGATTTATACAAGCCCATACGTTCCAAATTCGACACCCCATTAAACACTCTCGATATACGGCATTTTGTATGGAATATCGGCATAAGGTTGAATATCTCGGTGGAAAAATGCGCAGAATTCATAAAAACCATATTCCCACACGAATTGAAAAATGCCACTCTGTTTTATCTATCAAAAAATCTACGGACTACAGGTATTTGTAAAATCCCACTTGATATTCCCCTTAAAGGAGAGTATTATTTCAATTGCCTCAAAAAAGCAGACGATGAGACAACTGGTTCTGACCGACTGAAATGATTCCGTCGCTGACTGAAAAATTACCTTCTGCTGACGAAGGTCTGCATAGTATCATTGTGTTGGTTTGCAGCATGTTTAACAAATAAAATAGTTGAATCATGTCTAAGAATCAATTCACATTCAATGACCTTCCCGAAGTGCTGGGAGAATTATGCGACCGAATCGCAAGTATGGAAAGTCTGCTGACCGAAAAACTTTCCAAGCAGAACGAAGTCAAGGAGAACACGCACGTCCCAATGACCGTGCAGGAGGCTTGCACCTATCTAAAAATGCCGCTATCGACCTTTTATTACAAGGTCAAAAAGGACGATATTCCTGTTATAAAACAAGGCAAGCACCTCTACATCTATCGTGATGAGCTGGATAAATGGTTGGAATCGTCCCGTAAGACCGCTGTTCCGCAAAGTTTCGAGGAAGAGAATGATGCACTGCTCGCTTCCCATCGCCGTAAACCAAACTCTAAAAACTGGTAGGCTATGGAGAAAACGAGCAATAACATTCCGACAACTGAGGAACTGGCTATTTACATAAAGGAGGCTACCGTGAGCGTAGCCAACACATACGAACAGTCGCCTATAGTGCTAATGGTGGATGACTCCATTATCGGAACATTGGGCAACTTCAGTGCATCCATCGGTAAAGCCAAGAGCAAGAAGACATTCAATGTTTCAGCCATTGCCGCTTCCGCATTGGCCAATGGCACTGTACTCCATTACCGTTCATCGTTCCCGGAAAATAAACGGACGATATTGTATATCGACACCGAACAAGGAGAACCTCATTGCCAAAAGGTACTACAACGTATTCTATGTTTGGCCGGATTACCAAAGGATGTTGATTCTGACAATCTGGTTATGTTAGGTCTGCGGAAATATTCTCCCGAAATGAGACTTGCAATAGTCGAACAGGCTATTGGCACAATTCCGAATTTGGGACTGGTCATTATAGATGGCATAAGGGATTTTATGTATGACATCAATTCTCCGAATGAAGCCACCAATATAATCTCCAAATTCATGCAGTGGACTGACGACCGTCAGATTCATATCCACACCATCCTGCATCAGAACAAGAATGACGAACATGCCCGTGGTCACATTGGCACGGAACTCAACAACAAAGCGGAAACCATCATGCAAGTAGAAGTGGATAAAGATAATAAAACTATCAGCTGTGTCGAAGCCATTCATATCCGAGACCGTGAGTTTGAACCTTTCGCTTTCCGCATAAACGAATGTGCCTTGCCTGAACTAGTGGAATCCTATATATCCAAAGAAAAGAAACTCGGACGACCGACCAAAGAACCTTTTGAGCCATACAAGGAAATCCAGGAGAGTGTACATCGTGCTGCGTTGGATGCCATTTTTGCCGATGGCAATATTACCGGTTACGACAACTATCTGGAGCGGCTGAAAGACGGCTACGGGTTACAAGGCGTAAAACTCGGTCATAACAAAGCGGTCAAAGTAGCTACCTTTCTCGGCAATAAACGGATGGTGATAAAAAAAGGGAAAGAATACCAATTCAATCCTGACTACCATTATTAATCTTGATGCAATCAGCATAACCGTAGAACTTTACTTTAGTACAGGGGGCGTATATATAGGAATAAAGCAAAGTGGTCAAGGATTGCAGTATGCGGTTTCATTCCCTCCCCTTTTATAGTAGGATATGTCAAATTCTGATTCCAATCCGTCTGCCGATTCTGTATGTACATCCTATACGGCTTGCCGTGAAGCATCAACAGGTAACTGTTGCGAGATATGCCAAGGTATAACCTCACTGCGTTACGGTTGTACATTGGCACCCTTGCCTGCTCAGATACTTCGCCGGTGCGGTACTCGCAAGCTCGCACCTATTCACTATTATAATAACGATTTATATGGAACAAAATATTGAGGAACAAACACAATCTCCAGAGGAGAAAAAAGAAACAAGAAACGTCTTTATCGGAGCAAAAGTAACTCCCGGTCAGAAGGAGTACATAAAGTCACAGGCCGATCAATGCGGTATGACGGTAAGCGATTACTTGCTTGCCTGTGCATACAACTACCGACCCAGACCGAGGCTCACAAAAGAAGAAACAGACCTGTTGCAGAATCTGGATAACTGTCGGTCAGACCTTGTAAAATACACTTCTGCACTTCGCGGAATGTCCACAAAGCAACGAATGATATTGTTCAATCAGGTGCCGTTCATGGTAGGCTGGCTCAAAGAACTTGGCAATATTGCTGAAAGCGTCTGCCAATTTCTCAATGCCGTAAAAGAGAGAAACAAAATTCCGTCCAACGAAAAATCCGAAGAAGTATGATAGCAAAAGCTAAAGCAATATCGCACGGCATAAACGCCATCCGTTATATTACCGGCGAATCTCTGAAGAAAAAACATCCGGAGAAAATCTATCGGGTATTGGACAATCTGATGCCGTCGCAACCGGACACTCTGGGGATATGGAACTCCATGCAACTGACCTTATCACGTTTCAAACCCATTAAGAACTCAGTCATCAGAATAGAGCTAAGTCCCTCAGCCGAACACACCCGTTTCTTCGACATCGAAGACTGGCAAAAGCTCTGGCAGGATTTCGCTGCGGAGTTTGACAAACAAGTGTTTACAGGCAAGGACGGAAAAGTCCGTTCCTGCCAAACCAATCTGGCTAACAGCAAATATACTGTTTGGCTACATAAGGAATCCGATGGCGAAGTTCCACACCTTCATGCTGCTGTCTGCCGTTTGGATGAAGACGGTAACATCAACAACGACCACAATATTCATCTTCGTGCGCAGCGTGCTGCCGAGCGAGTAGCAAAGAAACGTGGTTGGACAACTGCCGTACAAATCCGATACACCAATATCCATCAGGTGAATCGCGATTGCATGGATGCGCTGAGGTTAATGCCTGAATGGTCTTGGGAAGAATATAAAAATGCCCTCACAAGAAAAGGTTACTCTGTACACGAAAGAAAGGATGCGCAACACGTTATCAGGGGCTACGCACTTGTAAACGGTAATACCAAATACAAGGCTTCCGAATTAGGAGTTGCCCGGAATCTGATGATTTCAAAACTCCCTAAAACATGGGACAAGCTGCATCATAAGCCGCAAGTTACCGCTGTTAGCAATCAGCCTAAGGAAGCTCAAACAGAGCAGAATTTCAAACCGTCAGCATCCGCAGAGCATACCAGATATAGCACTTATCATCCCGATACTATTTCCTATACGCTTAATCATGACGATAAGGAATATCGGTTCTATATTCCGGAAAAAGTGCTTGAATGTTTCAACAATGAGTTTGACTACAGAGATACTGAAAATAGTCAGGCTCTTACCGATATGGCTGTAGCTATTTTTGTCGGACTGCTTGAAACGCCCAACGTTACCACCGGAGGCGGTGGCGGTGGTTCACAAAGCGATTTGCCTTGGAGAGACAAGGACGAAGACGATTTGCAATGGGCACGAAGATGTGCTCGTGCTGCCGGTCGCCTGCTCGGAAAGAAACCAAAATCAGGATTAAAACGATAATCAAATGAAAAATAAATTCGATTTTTCCGCAGAAATGGCTGAAGCGGAATCCATAAAGTCCAATCCTAAGAATGAGTCTTTGGAGGAAGAAAACCGCCTACTCGATATCAATGCACAAGAACTTGCCAGGTTGAATGATAATGTGTTCAAGTTGAGAACGGAAGTTGAAAATATGTCCGGCTCTATACGAGAGTGTAAGCCTGTCATTTCTAAAGAAATGCAGAAGTTGGCAGTGGAATTTGGGGCAAGGCTTCTATGTGATTTTCTCAGTCAGATTGAGAGCAAATGCAAGGAAGCCGAGCGAAGAATGAAAAAATCCGGCAATGCCATCAGTATTCCGGCTACCGCATTTTACATCACTATTGTAATACTGGTAGCCCTATCTTCTTTTTTCGTCAGCATGATTGTAGCCAATGCAGAAATTTTGCATTCAGCGTTGATATGGAAAGCTGTCACCGTATGTGCTATTATTGCAATTTTGGGGACTGTCATGGCTATAATCGTACCGAAGATTTTGGATAAATGGACATAATTGAAAGTTAGCGAATCTTTAGAAAGCAATTATCATTGGCGTTTGTTTGGTCATATCAGAGATTATTTGTAATTTTGTAACCACCGTAACAGTTACGGTGGTTACTATAAATAACAGGGAATTTTCTATGAAGTTTTATAATCGTACATCTGAATTGCAGGAGTTGCATCGCATTCAAAAGCTCTCATTTGACAGCCATTCACGCATGACAGTGATTACAGGTCGGCGTCGCATAGGCAAGACATCGCTTGCAGTGGAAGCCACAAAAGGAGACTACCCTACTGTGTATCTGTTTGTAAGTCGCAAGAATGAGGCTGCTCTGTGTGCGGAGTTCTCACAACTGATTGTCTCTGTTTTAGGCTGTTATATACCTGCGGAGATAAAAAGTTTCCGCTCACTTTTCCAGATGATTATGGAACTGTCAAAGGCACAAAAATTCAATCTCATAATCGATGAATTTCAAGAATTCGAGAAAATAAATCCATCTGTTTTCAGCGATGTGCAGAATATTTGGGACCAATATCGTAAGGAAACTCATGTAAATTTGATTCTGATGGGTTCGGTGTTTTCGATGATGCACCGTATTTTTGAAGGGGCAAAAGAACCGCTATTCGGCAGAGCTGACAACATCATCCGTCTTACCGGATTTGGTACTGATACCCTTAAAGAAATAATGAACGACTACCGTCCCGGTTATGATAACGATGAACTGCTTGCACTATATTCAATTACTGGCGGTGTCCCGAAATACATAGAATTGTTGTGTGAGAATACCGACTTGTCCATCTCCGGAATGTTTGACTACGTCGTGCGCGATAACTCTCCATTCACAGATGAAGGTAAGAATATTCTGATTGAAGAGTTTGGCAAAGACTATGGCATCTACTTCTCAATACTCAGTTGCATTGCCTCTGGCATAAACAATCAGTCTGATATTGAAGTTGCGTTGGGAGGAATAAGTATCGGCGGACAACTCCGTCGTCTGATTGATGACTACTCTCTTATCACTCGTCAGCGACCGATAATGTCGAAAGAGCGCACACAAGCCATCCGCTACGAAATCAACGACAATTTCCTAAAATTCTGGTTCAGGTATTACGACAAAAATCAATCCATTGTCGAAATACGGAATTTCGTGCTTCTTCGGCAAATAATAGAATCGGATTACCCTACATTCTCAGGATTGATGCTCGAACGGTATTTCCGTTTGAAGATGATAGAGAGCCATCAATATTCAGCCATCGGCTCGTGGTGGGAACGCAAGAAAGGTAAAGAAGCCAACGAAATAGACATTGTAGGCATACGAGCAGAAGGAAAAAAGGCATTGGTAGCCGAGGTTAAGCGTCAACGACGCAACTACGACCACAAACTCTTCATGGAGAAGGTAGAACATATCAAGACCGCTATCCTCTCAAATTACGACATCGAGACTTGCCTTTGGACTATGGAGGATATGTAACTCTATTGCAATCCCAACTCCTTACACTTTCGGATTTCCTTATCAAAATCCGAAAGGTATTCTTTGTCTTGAATTAAGCGAAACTTATCGTATTCAGCATATGCCTTTTCCTTGGCTTGTTCTGCGGAAATAGTTCCGGCATCATCCAATTTATCGTAATCATATAAAGTCAGAAAATCATCCAAAAATTTCTTCCAACCCTCCATTGTAGAAAGAAGTTGCTTTTGAGCACGCAATTCTGCCATGTCTATAAAAGCAGAAGATAGACGATTTAAGCCAGACACTTCATTATCTGACAAATAATTCTTGGCAGCAATCGCATCTGACCTTTGGACTCTACCATTAGGTGCATTTTTCCATGTGGTGAGCCCCATGTGTGGTAGTTTTGCATCAGCTCTCAAATAAACAATTTCAGCCTCAGTTTGATGGGTAACAGCCCAATGCATAGTATCTCGTACCGATTTGAAAAATTGTTGGGTTCTCTCTGATTTTGAATCATAATCGATGCTGCACTCTTCATAAATATCCGTGATTTTCTGATAATACATACGCTCCGAAGCACGTATTTCTCGTATGCGTTCTAGCAAATCATCGAAATAATCTTTGCCAAAATGCTTTCCTTGCTTAAAACGCTCATCATCCAACACAAAGCCTTTCACTATCATATCCTTTAATACAGATGTAGCCCAAATCCTGAATTGGGTGGCTTGATAACTGTTCACTCGATAGCCTACAGCAATAACAGCATCCAGATTATAGAACAATGGTGTACGCTCAACATCCCTATCTCCCTCTAATTGAACTATCCCAATTTTTCGGATAGTTGCCTCTTTGGTAAGTTCACCGGATTCATAGATTTGACCGAGATGATAGTTTATGGTTCTCACATCTACCCCGAACAAATCAGCCATTCGCTTCTGCGACATCCAAAATGTTTCATTATTGAAAATCACTTCAATACGGACTTCTCCTTGCTTTGTTTTATAGAGTAAAATATTGGAAGATACATTATTGTATATCAATTCCGATATAGGTGCCTCCTGCCTGAAATACTCCCTTGCCATCTGTACTTGCGGTTTTTTCCCATCTGCATTTTCGGCAATTATAAAACAAGCCATTCGGGATAAGTGAATATTTTCCACCTTACGAAAAGCTCCAGAACCCAATTTGACCATTTCAACCATCGGGTTAAAATGCTCTGCTGCATTAAGCCCTTTAGTATTAGCTATCGCAATGGCTTTATCTATAATCCGAGAGAATTTTTGATATGTACTATAGCCCAATGCGGTACACAAATCCCGAGAGCACCAGAATTCAATGCCATTTTCACTTAGCCTTTTTATCTGCTCAAAATCAGAAGTGATTGGTAATATATTGTTTTCATCCATCGGCACATTACTTAGAATTATACACTGCCAGTCCTTTTACAGTCAGCAAATATTTCTGACGCGGATGACGAGGTTTGTCTGGATAGAGCATTGTGACAAAGCCCTCTTTTATAGCAGGATTCAGATAATTTGCCATAAAGTTTTCGCGGTCTTTCAATTGCATTGCTGCAAGCATATCCTTGATTGACAGTTGTTGTTCCGCCAATACCTTAATCAACATATTTGTCTCCATTGAACTTATCGGGTACTTGTCGGATGCTTGTCGGGTACTTATCGGGGTATGTTCATCTGCTATTTCTGATGGCAAATTCACTACCATATACCTATTTTTCAATTCATTGCGCTCGCCCATCATCAAGTTTCTGAAAAAGAGATTCAAGAATAGCATATCGGGCTCTATCCCTTTGCGAACATTACGATAATTGGCACGAACCAATGCATTACGAAAATACCAGGAGTGTTCAGCAAACAAGTCATTGTTTACGTCGAAGCCTATACTTCTCAAATATTTAATTACGAACACCGCTGTTGTTCGGGTATTGCCCTCTCCAAAAGGATGTATCTGCCAAAGGTTTGAAACAAATTTTGCAATATGCCCTACCACTTCATCCAAAGACAAACCCTTATACGAGAAATTCTTCTCATGCTCCAAATCATACTCTATTGCTCGATGCAAGTCCTCCGCACTGACATACAATACAGTATCCCCACGAAGTACCCATTCCTTTTTGGTAATATTGTAATCCCTGATTCGTCCGGCAAACTTAAACACCCCATCAAATATCCTTCGATGAATAGCAGTCAAGCCAGCTACAGTAAAAGCAAAGGAACGCTCATTCAATAGCTTGGCGATATTGGCAGAGACCTTGTCAGCTTCTTCTGTATCACTATCTTTCTCGCTTCGAACATCTTTTGAATCATAGTAGCTCTTGATAAGCTGCTGCACTTCATCAATGGTTATATCCCCCTCTATATGCTTACGAGCTGTCTCTATAAGATATTCCGAGGGCTTCAAGCCATCTACCGCCTGAAGTCCTATTGCCGTTTGCCACGCATAGCCTTTCTCACGCTTTTGCGGCTCGCCTTGCTTTATATATTCATCGAAATTTATCATCTCTTACCGTAATAATTCATTATCTCTTAAGAAATCCACGAGTGAGTTAATGATTTGATTATAACGAGCCAAAATGTCAGATTCATTAAAATCATTCTGTTTAGCAGCAATAGAAATCAATTCATTCACCTTTGTTCCGTCCTTGTGCCCTCTTTTAGTATCATAGCCATTATAATACTTCTTCTTATCTTCAAAACGATAATCAGAAGCTCTAATATTTATGCGTTTCTCCAATATGGCCTTATTTCCAAGAGATTCAACTTTTTCTCTACTGCTTAAGCTATGCTCTTTGTCAAAACGATTCTTTGCATATATGTGTTCAATTTCAATAGTAGTTTCCAAAGACATTAAGCCTTGCTCTTTAAAATTATAAGCCCACCATGTAATCATTGATTTTGTCAAAGGACGACCATTAAGGAATTTATAATTCTCAAAAATACTCCTAAATTGCTGTTCATCAAATTTATATTCTTCAAATGTCACATCCTTATTCTTTACAATGTTTACCATTTCCGCAAATATAGGTGTGCGCAATGAATTCAAGCCCGGGTTGGTCAATGCGTATGCCCATACAAATGCTGTTGTCCTGCATAAAAAGATATAAAATTTTTCATCATCCAACCCACCCTCATCATCTTTATTATGCATAAAATAAACAGACGTGAAATAAGTCCACATTCCGTTCGGTGCATAGTTCAATACAAACAAACGCCGCAAGACATTTTCTGAAAAACGTTCCTTGTTTTGGTTTGATACATCATTCCAAAACGCCGCAAGCATTTTCAAATTTTCGAAAGTCACTGTTGATTGTAATAACTTGTAATTATCTTTTTCGTAAAATTTGCGTAGTGCCTCCGTTGTAGAACTCTTAATCTCTTTGAGTGCTCTCTCGTAGTACATATAGCGGCTAAATAGTTCATCCATTGGTGTGCCATAGATTGGATTGAATATCTTCTCAGTAAGCTCCTCCAATTCTTTCCATTGAGCAATGAAATCATCCTTTTTGCCAAGTTTACTATAATACTTATAAAATTGAGCCTTAAAGATATCTGCGTCAGATAGTGGTTTACCTCTATCATTCAATGTCGAGAATATTCTAAGAGCAGTATCTTGCGATTCTGCCTCAATAGGAAGTAGAATACAGTTATTTAAAATACGGGTTGGCAAGTAAGGAAAATAACTAGGATATGACTTCAAAAACTTATCAATTTCTTTTTGAAAGAATCGATAGTTGTCTGCATACTTACTCTTCTGATCACACGTAACAACTCCTGACTTAAGAATTGAAAGGAACTCTTCTTTATCCTTGTCCGTAGCGACTTGTGAATCAATTTTCAGAATATTCATATCAGGACTACCGAACTCGTCAGTCTTCCATATACACTTAGCAATATTTTCTCTCGTCTTAACGGAATTGGCATCCTTCATATTATCAAACATGCTATAAAATGCACGAAGCAACAACATTAAGGTAGTAAGTCTCTGCTGTCCATCAATAACCTCAAGTTTTCCTTCGGAATTGCGGAAAGTAACTATAGGACCAAGAAAATATTCATCTTTGCTGCCATCAAACTTCTCATAATCATCCTCAGGAAATGCAAAAGCGAAAATATCATCCCAAAGTGTCTGACATTCTTTATCCTCCCATGCATATGGACGCTGATAATCTGGTATCAGAAAATCTGCTTTATTATTTTGAAATAAATCCTTAACGGATTTCTGGTCTACATTTAACTTTGACATAATCTAATATCGTTTTAATTATGTTATCTCCTAATATTATAGTTAGAGTCAAAATTGGTTTTGACGAATCGATTCATTAAAAAATCAATCTGGAATATGTTGGTTATTTCATATATTTTCTCTGGTCCATCCTTTTCTACAGGTATTAATGTCTCATTCGCCTTTCCTTGTAAATATACATTCCTCGTAAATTTACACTTTTCAGGTTCTATCTCCATGAAAAAATTATGTCCTTTAAACCAAAAATGGAAGAATCCATACTTATCAATTTCATCAATCAACGTATCTGTCATTGGTAGATCTGCATATCCTTCTTCAGGAGCAAGTATAATCCTATTGTAAGCATAGTAAACTTTCAAGTCTTGGACTATATTCGCATATCTAGCATATGAACGTACATAATTAAATTTACTATTATGTCCATTTTCTGTAATGCTGTGATATTTTTGGAGAAATACTTCATATAAAGAACGCTTAAACTGTTTTGTAAAGACATCGATACTCAACCAATGTTTAAGTTTCAAAGTATTTTTACTATAATTGTATTTAAAATATGCAGAATGAAAATTTTTATAAGAATGAGGCGTTAAGGTTTTACTAAAAAACTGAATAGTGTTAAATACCTCTTTAAACACCAAATTTGTTGATGGCATAGCCTTGGTTGGAGTTCCAAAATAGTCATTACATTCATCACAAATGTCAAACCCAATACAACTACCTCCCATATTGCGAGGAACAATATGGGGCTGCTTTAAGAAGGTAACGTCAGGATATGATTTACCGCACCAAATACATTTTCCTGTTTTTGTATATTCTTTTTTCATCATTTACTCTTATATTCTTTTCTGTTTCAGTCAATGATTCCAATTCTAAATATTTTTATTTATAACGGCATTATTTACAATTAAATACTTCTCTTTTATGTCCACATTGATTTTTTATATCAATTATTACTTCACTCATGGCAACTGATACGAAGCTTGTCTTTATCTTTTCTATAAAAAGAAATATATCCAACAGCTTTGAGCTTCTGTAGAAGCATTTTGTTTATCTGACTATTTTCTAAAAAAAACTTTTCTTTTTTATTCGTAATACTTCTATATGGTTCACCTAAAGACTCTAACAACTCTGTTATTATATCAAAGTTCCCTTTATGCTTTTCTATCAGATCCACTAAAAGAAGAAGTCGTTCTTGCAAATTTGTTGAGTTAAACAAGACATTTTTCTCTGTGTCGTAATCAAATTCATCAATATTATTTTTTACCACAGGAAGAGTAATATCTGCCAACTCACTATTCCACGTGATATGGGAAATAAAGTGTTGAACTACTCTTAAGGACTTTCCTCCGGCCACTTTTGGATTTCGCATAAGATGTTTGTATAATCCCATATTTGTAGGTAACTCATCTATATCTTCCACACATTCATTTAAATATTTTTCAACATAATATGGAAGCACATCACTATGACTATCTCTAATTGTAGTTGTATAATACATGCTATATGGAAGCATATCAGCATAAAGCAACGATTTAAGATGGGTATCGTCTACACTGCTAATATCTTTATCTTCAAATGTAACCTCATTAAATACTTTAATAAGTTTATCGTATACCGAAATTTCAAAGTTCGATGTCAGCAGGGCACTATTTGCTAATTGTTCTCTCTGAGTTTCTTCCAATTCTGATATATCTTTCAATTCATCAATATGTTTTGTAATGAATGTTCGCAATATGGCGGTCATTACATTACTCTGATTCGTATAGAAAACATATATCTCAGACCATGACGGTGTGATTATATCTATTTCTACAGCAAGCGTCCACAGCTGATTATTAACATCAGAAAGAGATACTTTATTCTGTTGTCCTAAAAGGTATTTACGCTTGGTTTCCTCAGCGATACCCTCAGAATTTATAATTTCAATAATAACTTGTTCACTCTCCTGCTTTGCTGCACCTGTAATAAATACATCATTCAGCGCAGACTCAAAATGTTCATCTATGTAAGCCGATATTGGCTTGGCAGGTTCACAATTTCTCAATATTGTAACATTCAACGGATAGCTCTCTAATTTTTCAACCCTCTCATTACGATAATGAACGAATGCGCACTCAACATTTGTAGGAGTTAACATATACGCCTTATTTTCTACAGTATACTCTAGTAGACACGCCGATTCTGCATCTATGATTGTAAAAATCAGTTCTCCTTGTGATACTATTTGTGTGATTACTTCAAAACCTATCAGTTCAACCCTATGAGATATAAAAGCATAGTTTTTTTCTAACCAACTGCGACTCTCTTTTGTAGAATGTTCCAACTCAACAAATCGTAACCATGCTTCATATAATTCCTCAGAATTAATCTTAGCAATGACTTTCCACAGTCCATTCATTACATTGGCCAAGTGCTTAAAAAACATGCTTGGATTTTCAACAGAATTGTAGTATGCAATCAAGAAGTCCCACTTTCTGTTTTTTATAAGAGTTTGTACAATTGTATGGAGTTTATTATTATTTGAGCTCGTTTCAAGATGCTGACAAATGTAATCAACAACCTGAATATTCAATATACTTATGTCATTGTAGCATTTATCAGGAATGTTCTTGACGCACTGCTCTACCTTATCAATCGGATAATCATACGGCAAACTATGTCGAAGCTTTAGTTCGAGAATAAAATCATGGTCATGCTTATTAATTGATTTGCCAAAGAAGAAAGATATATAGTCAAAATAGTCCTCATTGATAAGCCCTTCCTTCAAAAAAGACTCAAGCATTTTGGAAACATTCAATCCGTTGAATATCTTATGATTTTGCATATCTATATCTTGCAACAACTCTTGTATAGGGGTCGCATAATGACTATTACGTGACAGTTCCAATATATTGATTTGTTCACGAATTTTATTTTCACCCTCTCGTAACGCTTCTAATCGTTCATGATATGTAAAATCTGAATTAACCATTCTCTCTATTTGGCTGAAGTTGACATTACTGCTATTATTTTCTAAACGATGAGTACCATAGTAAGAATAATAGCCATAATACTTATAGTTAATATCAGAGCAAGAAATAAAGGTATTAAACAGTGTTTCATTTTCCGCTATGTCTTCTGGAACAATATAATTATTATCAATACAGAAGGATACAATATTATCAATTCCAGTCTTTAGCAATTGTCTTCGATACCCCTCCATGTACACCAATCGTAACTCCTTTTCTTGCAGAGCATGGGTTGTTTCTAAGGCTTGCAATTTTTCCTTTATATCAGCTATACGCGCATCAATTTGTTTATTACGTTCTGCCAATAATTCCTTTTTCTTATGCAGGCACTCATATACGACACCGACACCTTTATGCAAATCTGCAAAATCTTTCGGATGATAGTTTTTATATACTATCATTGCAAGAAGCTTGTTTTGATCGAGCTTCTCGTCAAGTTTTTCTCTATATTGGGCATACTCATTGACGATATTCTTAAGCAATCTCATATCATCGATAAAAAAAGCCAAGCTATCTATCACATCGTCAAGAATATCTGTAAATCCCTTTATTTCTAATTCCTCTTTTAGCTTGTCTGTCGAGTTTGATGAGTTGATTATAGGAATGACAGTTGTTATATAATCAAAGAACTTTGTGCGCTCTTCATCTAAGAACATATCATCTCTAACAGCATATATAAACACAATCTTACGCCCCACTGATTCGGATTGATTCAAGAGTTGATTCACTTCTCTTAGTTTTAGAAATATATCCGTATTGTTGAATCGATCCAAATCCTCTATAATCACAACATTATACTTAGTAACCTGAAAGAAATATACGATTTCATCCATATGTTTGTTAAAAATGGATGTATCATCTTTATACTCTTTCAATTCTATCTCCCCATTTTTCAGATTTAATTTATTGAGTTTGCTATTGCTCAATGATTTGATGGCATATTTGACAAACATAATTGTTGCCCAAACTATATACGCAATAGCAATACCATCTGCCCATTTGTTCAATATCGGATTATTAAGACTTTGACAAATCCAGTCTATTTTCAGAAATGTCGGCTCGAATACAATAATCAAAGCAATAATATAAACCATTATTGCAATTGATAAAGCATATTGAAATCCGCTTGACTTATGGTAAATTCTTTTTAGTCGTGAATTATACAGTGTCTCTTGTTTCTCCTTGTAAATCAGTTGCTGTAAAATGCTGTATTCGATACGATTGTTCATCGTATCTATGTCAATCACATCCTTATCATTGTCCAAAGGAGATTTTAGTGTGGCAAGTGATATGGAAAGATACTTATATTGAGGAAAATCTTGTTTTAGAGAACGAAGTATGGAACTCTTACCTGAACCATAAGGACCGGTAAGTGCCATATTCAATACATCTTTCTCTTGTAATTTTTGTGCAAGATTAAGAACACTTCGATACTGCTTTTCATCGTTTTTGTTATTACGATTAAGCTTGGCGGGAGTCAATGACACCTGCTTATCATCTTCTAACGCATTTTCCACACAAACTTTCTTCCAAAATTTCCAGTCCATACTCTTGCTATTCTTAATCAATCAGACGAATTTTTCCTGTGAGTAGCTGCTGCATCATACCTTGCTTGATGCGGTCGTACTTGGTGCGTTTAGTTTCCAATTCTGCTATTTCCTTATCCATATCGGAAAGGATTTCTGCTATGGCAGTTTGTTCGGATAAACTGGACGCCATTTTAAGCTCCATACGCTCTATATCTGAATGCGACAGATGCTTTACAGTTGTAGCACCTGTTCCTTCTTGTTTTTCTTTTAGAGGGTTTTGCAAAGCATAATACAAATAATTCAAGCACCATTTTTTTGATGTCAGTTCTATTTTTCCAACTCGCTGATTAAGTAATGCAATGCCTTTATTCCAAATACAAGGCATAAAGTCTCCATCCATTCCAATAAGTAAATCACCATTAAATAATACAAAATCCTGATCCACAAATCCATTGAAATAAGTGATTTGGTCATCTGACTTTAAATCACGATTACGAACAAGTCTGATTCCCATACTCTGGTTAAAGTATGTCGAATTAAATGGAAAACCAGTTTTAAATTTTAATCCATCTCCCAACCGTTTTTCCACCCAAGGCTCGGAGAAGCCGGGCAGGTGCTTTTTGCCGGTAAGGAGTTGCTGCATTGCACCCTGCTTGATGAGTTTTTTCTTTTCAATTTTCTTGTTCAAGGCTGAGATTAACGCATCTATATCGCTTAATGCTGTGGCGATACGTTGCTGTTCATAGATATCAATAGGCAAAGGGAACTTGAAATGTACAATGTCTTTTTGATATAAATGTACTATTGTTGAACCAGCAGTTAGCCTATTGATAAATTCACGAAAATAATCTGATACAAAAGCCAATGAAAAACCTTTTTGATTTTTATCGTTTTTTGCCCTAATTACAAATACACCACTATTGAGTGTCGCAGGAAAAGGTTGGTTTCTCACTATACCTACCTTTCCAATAGTTCCGTCCTTTGAAATCAGAATATCGTCCTCTTGCACTTGGATTTTAACATCCTGCTCATAACGAAATTTACTCACAAAATGGCAAGTTTTCCAATCGATACTACCGTCAATAATATCAGTACTCGTAATTAAAGCATATTCTCCTGTTTCAAGATATTCGGAAGTGGTCAATCCTTGCCAACCAATACGAGCTTTTACTATACAATCCTTTCCGACAGAGAATACCTTCCACTCCTCAGGAATCAACCCTATTTCTGTCTGTTTGAATTTAGTTTCAATCATAGCGAGAATCCCATTTTAGCAAGGTGACTGTTTACTTTGGCTTCCAAATCGGCTACTTCGGCATCAATAGCAGAGAGGGTCTGCTCGTAACGCTCTACGATGGCAGTGATGTCGGCAGTGAGACGCTGCGTAACCTGCTGCATCTCGCTTTGAATCATGGTTATGATGGTAGCTATCCATTTCTTTTCTACTACAAGGTCTATTACCTCGGCTTCGGTAAAAGTTGCATACTTGTCTGCCACGGCTTCGGTAAGTGCGGTTTTCTTCTCTTTGAGTCGTTTATCAATAGCTTTGCGCACTTTATCCTTAGCCTTATAATCTTTGGTTTTCTTTGCCTCGCCGGTAAGAGCCTTGATTTCATCTTCATCATCTTCGGCTGCTTCTTCTATGACAGCATCAATCATGGATTGCAGTTCGGCTGCTACCTCGTCACGCTCGGCGGTAATTGCAGCTATCTCATCAAGTTCATCTGCAAAATATTCTTTTAGCACTATATCAACAGGCAAGAGGTCGCACACCATATCCTCGTAGGTGGCAGTTTTCTTTGTACCACGCAGTAAGGTAGGCTTCCAGCCGTCGCGTGAAATGATGTAACAATCGTCCTGAAGCGTATCTAGCCAATAAATGAGCAGCTGCTGGTAAGCATCGTAGGCATCGACAAGACTTTTATCCTCTTTCATGATGTCGAGTAGCGATTGTGCCCACTCTTCTATCAATGCCTTTGGTTTGATATTCGTGGTAAGTCCACGGAACAAGGGGCGCATATTGTCGCACCACGCCTTGATGGAGCGAGAAAAATGATTCTTTTGCTCGATGAAACTATGGTCGGCAGCAATGACATTGGCAATCGTTGCCTTATCTGTGCGCAGCGTGATACGTTCCGCTGTTTCATCGAACAGCGCACTGCGAAGCGATGGGCATACAGTCCAATAAGCGGAAAGCTGCTCCACATCGTGCTTGGGTATGCCGCCATGCAAGTGTGCATCGATGTCCTGACATATTTCAGTATCGGCAGGCTGGATGTACCGTGGAATATTCAGGTTGTAATCGTTTGCCTCAATGGAGTTCTCACCGCTGATAGGCACAAACTTGGCATAATTCGGCACATCATGACGAGCATTCCATGTGTCCACAATGCGCTTGATATCCTGCTCGCGCAAGCGGTTTTTGTTGCCGTCTTTCACAAATCCGTCTTTGGCATCGACAAAGAAAATGCCTTTGCGGTTGGCAGCACCTTGCTTGTTAATCAAGATAATAGAAGCCGGTATGCCTGTGCCGAAAAAGATGTTGGCAGGTAGTCCTACTATACCCTCAATCCAACCTTGACGGATAATATGCTTACGTATTTCGTATTCTGCATTGCCACGAAACAGCACGCCATGAGGCAAGATACAAGCTCCACGCCCCGTACCGGGTTTCATTGAAGCAATAAGGTGCAACAGAAAAGCATAGTCGCCACACTTGTCGGGTGGGCATAATTCGGCAGTCCAGCGATGGTAAACAGCATCGTCCTTACCGGCAGCACCCAGCCACGACTTGGTAGAAAATGGCGGATTGGCCACGCACACATCGAACGTTTTCAGCTGACCGCCCTCGGTAAATTCAGGACTGTTGATGGTGTCGCCCTGTTCGATAGTAGCCGTATCTACGCCATGCAGCAACATATTGAGAATAGCCAGTGAAGCCGTGGAGTTGTCTTTCTCCTGACCGTAAGGTGTTGCTCCGTTGGGCGTTTCGCCAATAGCACGTAACAGCAGCGAACCGGAGCCGCAAGTGGGGTCGTAAATGGTTGTGGATGGAGAAGTAAACTCCGTAAGATGAAGCATCTTAGCCATAACACGACTCACTTCGGCAGGAGTATAGAACTGACCTTTGCTCTTGCCGCTTTCGGCTGCAAAGTTTTTCATGAGATACTCATAGGCATCGCCAAGAATATCGTCGTCGGCAGTGCGGTTTTTACTAAAATCAAGGTCTTCGCTCTCAAAAGCTGCAATCAGATTGCTCAGTGTTTCGCGCATCTCTTTGGGCTTACCGAGTTTTGATGGGTCGTTGAAATTGGGCAAAGCAAGGCGATTGAGAAACATGGCATTAGACTCTTTGATAGCTTCCAACTTCTTGTTGATCTGTTCGCCTATATGGTCATCGCCCTTCAGCAGTACAAAATCAGAAAACCGACAGCCATCGGGGATAGTGAAAATAGAATCTTCATCGCTTTCCTTGTCCGATAGATATTTTATAAAAAGTATCATCAGCACATAGTCCTTATACTGGCTGGCATCCATCGAACCGCGAAGCGCATCGCAGCTGTTCCAGAGTGTGCTGTATATCTGAGATTTTTTAATTGCCATATTGATGTGTGTCTAATTATAAGTTATTGGCAGCTATGCTGTGTACTGCATAAATCTGCTCTTCGTTACTATTCTCGCCTAAAATCTTGTTCAGCCCTTTCAGACATTTGAAGCCGGCAGGACGAGTAAGGTCTTTCCAGCCATCGAACACTTTTATCTGGAAATATTCGCTAATAGTAAGGATAAGCTCTATTGCGGCATCGTTGTCAAGTTTAGTCCAGTCGCTGCGGTTGTTCCATAACGCCTTTTCAAAGTCAGACGTCAACGATTCCGGAGTTGCGGACTTGCCGTTCATGGACTTAATGAGTTCGATAAGCTGTTTGATGGTTTCAACGGTTACTTCCGTCTCCTTCTTAATCTCATCGATGATGGTTTGCAGACGAACAGCAAACGACTCGCCTTGTGCCTTATCGCGCTGCTTCCAGTCGTTGATTACCAAGCGAGCTTTGGCTGTTATCTTTTCGGCAGCAGCCTTTTTACTTCCGGCCTCTTCCTCAGCTTTACGGGCAGCATCATCGGTATTGCTTGACGATGTGAGCAGGTCGAGAAAAGAGAAATCGGCAGTGGCAGGAATAATCGTATCTGCTTCATCGGCACGGATATAGCGGTCGAGCAATTGACGCATCTGTGGGTCGCGCATCTTGACATCGAAATCCTCGTCGGATGCCTGTTTTACCCTTTGGCGCAATGATGATGCCTCGCAAGCCGACTTGTGCAGACAATCAGCCTCTTCCTGAGTGAATCCGGCACGAATGATATAGTCGGCTATATTATGGTATGCCACTACGAAAGCCTGTGTTATTTTATAGAACAACAAGCGTCGTTCCTTTGCCGGATTGTTTTCAAAATCAGTCAGAAAATACTCCACTACCTCATCGACAGTATGTATGCCTTGACGCTCCCAATCGCTTCGCATGGCATCGTATGCCTCCTTTGCATCGTTGAGTCGTTTTTTATTTCGCGTGATGGCATCTTCGAGTAATCCCTCAATATCTTCGGGGTCATAACCCGACAGACCCCCATTGGCATCGTTGAAATTGGTAATAGCATTCTTTATATTGGAGAAAGTATGCTTAAAATCAACGATAAAGCCAAACTCCTTATGTGTGAAAATGGTCTCGGAATTTTCGTCATCGGGGTCGCGCTTCAAGTCCACTCCCAAGCGGTTCACTCGACAAATGGCTTGGAATAGATTATGATCGCGCATATCCTTGTCGATATAGAGGTAAGTAGCAGAAGGTGCATCAAAACCGGTAAGCAACTTATCTACTACGATAAGCAATTTCATACACGCCGGTTGATTTACAAACAGACGTTTGGCTTTAACCTCATATTCTTCGGCATTGCGCACGCCCAAATCTTTGTGCGACTGGGTTGCCATCTCGTTTTTGAATTTGGCTTCGTCCTGAGTGGCTTCGTCGCCATCCTCTTTTTTTCGCAAATCGCCATCGTTCAGGTTATAACTGGTAACTACGGCACAGCGGTCTTTTAAAATGGTATTGTCCGCCTTATGCTGAAAATACTGATAGTATTTGTATGCCGAGTAGATACTGTCGCACACCAACATGGCATTGCACCAATCCTGATTGAGCGGATAGCGAGCCATATCGTCGAATATGGAGTTGGCAATGCGTTCGATACGCTCCCGACTGGAATAAATTTTCTGAACAGTAGCCCAGCGGTCTTCGATATTTCTACGATTCTCTTCGGCAACGCCCTTCATCATCTCATCGAGTTTCTCATCCAGTTTGTTCTTGTCAGAGACCTCTTGTTCCACATCGCGCCCCTCATATTGCAAGTCGAGAATTACCTTATCGTCAACGGCTTCCTTGTGCAGATACTTGTGGATAAACGGGCCAAAACGATGTTCCGATTCATTGGCCACCTTGGTATATTGGGCGTAACCACCTTTTTTCTTCTCCTCGTGGAGTAACGGTGTGCCAGTAAAACCGATAAACATGACATCGCCGCCCATAATGGCACGCATAGCTTCGTGTAGACGACCGCCCTGTGTACGGTGGCATTCATCTACAAACACGAATTTATGTTCACCTTTGGCTTTGAAACCATTAGGATATTTTGCTTTAAGCAATGCTTGCAGCTCTTCGAGATACTTTTCTAAAGGGATGTTGGCATTATCATCGCCCACCTCTTCCTTCCCAGTTTCAGGGTTGATATGCCTGCCGAATTTATGTATCAGCGAACACACAAGCCAAGACTTGTGAGAATTGTCTTTCACACGATTGGCCATTTGAAGAGCATCTAACAGGTCGTCGGCACTCTTTGCCTGATAAATACTTTCACTAGCCCCCAAGAACGTGTTATTGATTTGCACATCAAGTTCGGTTCGGTCGGTGATGACAAGTACTCGAGGATTATTGAAATTACGGCGTATGTATTTAGCCAACCATACCATCGTCAGGCTTTTGCCTGAGCCTTGACTATGCCATATCACACCATCTGTTTTCTCTTTCAAGCGTGGCATGGCAGCTCGCAAAGCATGGAATTGGTGTGGACGCATCACTTTCTTTCTTCCCCCATCATTGATTACTCCATAACGGAAGAGATCGAAAAATACATCTTTTCTGAAAAATTCACGAAATGCCTCTTTGTCAGTCAACTTTACACCAACAGCATGGTCGTCGCGCTTCCAATGACACCAAAATTTTTGAGGAGTTAGTATTGTAGCATACTTGAAGCCATTTTTATCGCTTGCAGCAACAGTAAATTGGGTAGTGGTAAAGAATGACGGTATCAAGTCAAGTTCATTACTTAACGACTGTTTTATACCCTCTTCGAGCGATACCGTGCTACGTTTGAGTTCAATCACACAAAGGGCTATACCATTGACATAGACAACTATATCCGGACGGCTATGCTTTCCTGTCAGCGGGTCGATATAACTCACTTCTTCTGCTATGGCAAAGTGATTGGTAAGCGAATTGTCGAAATCGAACAGCATGACATTTTCATGTTTATGCTCCGTATCGGGTTGAATGGCTATGTGAGCAATCAGACGCTCGTAAACACTATTACTCGTATCGGATAAAATTCCACGCTTTTTATCAGGCAAGCGTGTTTCTTCTTTTAATATACGAAGAGCTTCTTCAATCTGAAAATCGGTATAATGATTACTTGGCGAACTTAAAAAACGTCTTACCTCACTGTCAATAATGGGCGAGTTCTTTTCTCCATTATCAAGTGTAGTCTTGCTTTTGGCATATTGCAGTTTACCTAAATAATCATATTTTAGTTCATCACAAAACAGTTTAACTATTTCGTTTTGATATTCTCTTTCTTTCTGATCTATATAATCGCTCATAACCGCATGATTTATGAAACATTTACAGGATATTCGTTTAATTGGTCGCGCAGCATCTTCCAGTTAGGAAAATAGGTATCAAGAAGCCTGAAGAATCTATCGGTATGCGTCCGTTCCACAAGATGTATCACCTCATGCGCAACAATATATTCAATACATTCAATCGGCTTTTTGGCAAGTTCAAGATTGAATACCATGTGCTTCTTGGCTTTATTACAGCTGCCCCATCGCTGTGGCATGGACAGAATGTCAAAGGTCGGAATCTCAGTGCCGATACGATTGCACCAACGCTCTATCAATCGAGGCAATATATCTTTAAGCTCAGATCTATACCATTCACTCAAGAGCAACTCTGCATTTTCTTTTCGACGGCATCTAACGACAATGTAATCGCCATCAATACCGACTGTTTGCTTACCACTGCTCTCAATCTCTATTTTCAATCTATATAGAGAACCCTTGAAATAGTGGGCTTCTCCGCTTACATATTCTCTCTTCGATTGATAGTTATGGCAAGTAGCCTCCTCAATTTTTTCTTTCAGCCAAATGAATTTGGACAGAATAAACATTCTTATCTGCCCATCGGTCGTATCAGTAGGTACACTGGCGTGAACCCTGCCGTCCGGTGGGTAAACAGATAGGTGAATATGCTTTATGGGCTTATATTCAATTTCTATGTCTATGCCGTTTACATTCATTTGCTACTATTTATAGAATCTATTCTTCTTTTGTATGACAAATCAATCTGTGAATATCTACATCCAGAACTTCTGCTATCCGTGCCAATGTGTATAAATCGGGTTGTGAATGATTGTTGCACCACTTTGATACCGTTGCCGGATCTTTCTTCAAAGTTTTAGCAAGCCACTTACTCATAATCCCCTTTTCAGCTAAAACAGCCTTTATACAATTCAAATTCGCCATACTGTATTCAATTATAGATTGCGTCAAATGCAAAGTTACGCATTTTATTTGAATAAGAGGCGAAAACAAAGAAATATATTTGAACTATCCCAAATTTTCGGATTGTTGCCACTTCAAAATGTTCGTCATCTTCACAAATCAGTTCAAGTTAGCAGTTTATAATTCATAAGCACCTCCAAAGTGGTTGATATGCCCTACAAGAGTTCTTACCATATCCTTTGCAGAACTCAACCTATCTAGAATCTTCACATGTAGCGTTCAATTTAAAATGAGTCATGGTATATATACTTTACATATAGCACCATTCATCGCCAAATGAATCCAACTCATGGTATTATACTGCTTTTCTATATCCATGCCCCATCGCCTCCCAACATTTTTAATCTCCTCATCAATATTATTTTCCGTTATTTCTTCAGGATTTAAATGAGTGTTGTGTTGATTTACCCAACAATTCCAAGCCTCGCTCTTGATAAATTTTTCTTTTCTTTCCTCAAACGGCAGATTTGTAGGTAACATTTTTTTCAATCGATAAATACCCAACTCCCAAAGATATAAGATTCTATAAGTAGGATCCAATTCTTGTTTTTTCCTTTCTGATGCAAGTATTGCCAAAAACTCAGGTTCCCCGATTTCTGGCTGTTGCTGCCAATAATGATTTAATGCTTCATTATCGGCTTTTTGCATTGCCTCAATTCGTTTGTAATCTTCTGCTTGGTACCTTACGACATAAGGGCTTTCACTTATAGTTGGGGCATTACCATACCATAATTGACCAACCTCTGGTTGTTTCACTGCAAAGATTGAAGACCCCATACTAAAATCACTCTTGGATAATTCTTGATATTTAACAATCCAAGAGTCATTTCTATAGTATAAGTTCAATAGATAAAGCGCAGCCATCGAATGTAAAAGAGCTTTTATATTACCATCTTTGAGAGAAGCAAATCTATCATGTTTTACAGCTTGATATGCTTTTTCCCAAAATGTACCAGCTCTTTTATGGGCATTCTTTAATGGTCTTAGAACTAGATTTTCTTCTTTGGTCAAATTGAAGAATGGAGCAACAACCAAAACTCGTTTATCATGTATCGCCCATTTTATATCAATAAGTTTTAAGCAATCCTCATCAAAAAACAAGCTTTTATCTCCACGTGGTTTTGTCCCGCCATTGTCATAATACAGTTCCTTAGAAATTGCTTCTATTTGGACACAGCATCGTATAAGTAAATCTGCTATATGGGGTGAAAACGTCTCCAATTGAGAATTACATGGTTTAGTGATTTCTTTACCATTCTCATGAGTTGTAATTTCATCCGTTATAAATATGAAATTAGAAACATTAATGAACTCTTTTTCAAGACTCAAATATGTCTGCCAAAATATATCTGATTTTTTCATATAAATAAAACTTATCTATTAACCCAGGTTATTTGTCTTTCCTATTGGTTTTAAATCAAGAACATTCTCGTCAAACTCTTTTAAATTTGCGTATTCATTTCTCCAACTCTCCATATACCTATAGGTGTATTTATTGCATCGTAACAATACTTAAACAAATTAAAGCAAGTACCCTGTATTTCTTCTGTCATATATCTTAACAATTTGTCTACAATATTATAATATGTAAATTAACCGCAATCTCGCCATCTTCCATCCAGCACCCCTGAGAACATATCTATTTCCCTTTTGGATATGCCTTGACAAATAGCAATTTCTCGCCATCCTTTCACCGCTTCAGTAACCTCTGAAATAATCTTCTCCGCTATTTTACAATTAAGCATATAATCCCCACAAGTGTCAAACAAAATGCCGAGGTCTGCCTTGTTGGAGGTTGCCGAAATAAGCAGACTTTGATATTCATTCAGAGTGGGATTCATATCGTATGCAGGTGAGAGCGTCCAGCCTTTTGCAGTCAAAAGAAAACCATGATTGCGGAAATGGTCGTCGCTGTTGCCAATGCAGATATTGAAAGCCACACGGCGATAGAGTTCCTGCAAATTACGATCTACATCCGTACAGTTCTGAATGATAAAATCAACTATATCCAGATAGCCATGCCCTGTAGTCGCATTATCTCCGTCATTCAGTCCCAACAAAGTCATTGCGGAAGCAAAATGAATCCGTTGTCCGTCTTTGGTTCTGTCAAAACGCTCTGAAAGCAATGTATGATATTTTTCGCCTGTGGCAATAACTTTTGTTTTCGCTGCATTTATACCGGCTTTTGCTGCAAGCAAATGGCTGAAATGTTCCCAAAGTCCGGCATCGTAATCATCCTTACGAGAAGGAAACTTGGCGACATAAAGCGTTTTATCCGTGCCTATCACACTGGCTTTCGGTCTTGCTCCACCCAATGAAGAACCGGGTTGCACAAGTTGCGTAATCCACTTTCTGTCTGGCAACACATTATCCTCTTCGCTTCTCTCAATCTCCGCACTGGCTGCAATCAATCCTCTAATATCCGTCAAAGGCGGAATTTTCAACGACTCACTCACATTTATAAAATCGCTATCCGGGTTTTCCTTGAAGCGGAAAGCACCCATTCGGGAAAAATCGTCAATACCGGTTAGGAAGTCGAATGAAGACAATCTTCGTACAGGTCGCTTTTCTTCTATTGCTGCAAGCTGCTCACGTCGTAACAACAGAGTTCGTCCCCAACGGTCTGGCAATGCATCCGAAAAACATCCGAATATATCCTTCCCCGGCTGCGTATATTGTTGTCCCGGATAATTATTCAAATCATCACTCAAAAACAAATCTCCATGTTTTTTCAACCAATCATCGCTGAATATAAAGCAATAGCTGTCAGAGCCACGAAGTGATTCGTAGCCCAACTCGCCAATGAGTTCTATCTCCTTCAGCCAGTCAAAATCGGCATATACATACAGTTTTTTCATCCCTATTCCTTTTTAGATGCACGCTCCCTTGTCTTCAAACTCAAATCCTGCAAGGCTTTCCCCAATTTATCTTCTTTGGCCAGCCACAGAATATCATCGTCAAGCTGCAAGGCATACAGCACACGCAAATAAATGCCGATTGCCACAGTCGGTACACCTTTCTCAATTCGGGATACGGTCAACGGAGAACAGGTAGCACGTTCTGCCACCTGAGCCACACTCAGATTCCTTCGTAGGCGAGCCAACTTAATCTGCTCCCCTACTATTTGCATCTTCTGCTCCAATTTTCGGGGCAACTTAGTACCCATTGTATTTTTTGCCATAATCAACCTATCATATAATATGCAAAGGTAATACTTTTTATTTATTTAATGATGTGTTACACATAGAAAAACACATCATTGCATAGTTAACCGTACATACAACCCATTTTGAGTAGGAAATCTCAAAAATCAAGTGCTATTATATTGTTTGTTGTCGCTATATATGCCTATTAACGAACAAAATATTTATTATACAGATGTAATCTGTTTCTCATTCACGCATCATATCAAAGAACCATTTTGCCGGCCAAAAGAAAAAGGAGTAACCACATTTCCAACTTGACTTTAATGACTGCTATATACCAAGTAAAGTATTTCCCATGGGGTGGTTTGAACCCACCCATGGGAATAAGGTTATTTTGACAGAAGATATGGCTTACATACTTATTCGCAGCGTGAGCATCGGAGAACGAATATACATCTTCCATAACAGTTACATTTTAAACTGTTATAAGCGAGAGACACCTATAACGGTTTTATTTTCAACCATTGTTTCATAGAATTTGATAAAACTATATTGCCGACCAAAAGAAAAAAAACGACTTTACTTTATCCTCGTATTCATATATACGCCTATTAAAGTAAAGTCAAACAGAGGGAGAGAAAGGATTTTGGAAACGAATCTTTCTCCCCATATAGTAATACCTATTTTGTCGCAAAAACATGAATAATTTGCGACAAAGCCATTATACTATCGCTATTAATTTTTCTTTTGGCCAGCACCGTTATAATACGCTACATCATCTTCAACCTTGGAGAAGCAATCAGCTGAATAACCACGAACATCGCCACTGACAAAATGCGATGCAATATATTCCATACTTTCCACAAATACACCTCAAATCAGCACCTCAAAAATGATTTTGCACAAAGTTTTTCACTTGCTTTCATAATCCGAAAAAATGCACTAATTTTGTACTCGTTCAGCGAAGAAAAAGAAGTGCAAAACGGACTTTTCTACCATTTTATTTATAAAATATTGGTAGTCAACTGGTCTAATATGCTGCATCGGAAAATAAACAACCTAAGAATCATTGCCTTATACCCAATTTGAATTCCTAAATATTATGGCAGACAATTATATCGAAAGACAATACGAACAATATGAAGCCAGAAAAGCGGCTTGGGAAAAAGCACGCAAATATGGCAAAAAGAAAACGGGGATCACTCACCCTGCTAGAACTGAACAACCGGGCCAAACGACAACAGAGCCCCATCATTATAAAAGAGTATTTGTTACGGGAGGAGCCAATGGAATTGGTAAAGCCATTGTAGAAATATTCTGTAAAAGTGGGTATCGGGTGGCATTTTGCGACAAAGACGAAATAGCAGGAAAACGTACTGCAGAAGAAACAGGAGCCATTTTTCATCAAGTTGACATAAGCGACAAGGATATGCTTGAACACTGCATGCAATCCATCATTGAGGAATGGGATGACATTGATATTTTAATCAATAACGCAGGTATCAGTGACTTCTCTCCTATCACTGAAACAAGCATAGAAGATTTCGACAGGATTCTATCCATTAATCTACGCCCGGTATTTATTACTTCACGCTTTATAGCTATCCACCGTCAATCGCAAACAACATCCAATCCGTACGGAAGAATCATCAATATCTGCTCTACCAGGTATTTAATGAGTGAATCCGGCAGCGAGGGATATGCAGCTTCTAAAGGGGGAATCTATTCACTGACACACGCGTTAGCCTTGTCACTTGCCCAATTCCATATCACAGTCAATTCTATTGCGCCGGGCTGGATACAAACCCATGACTACGATCGTCTCCGTCCGGAGGACCATGCGCAACACCCTTCAAGAAGAGTCGGTAAACCGGAAGATATAGCCCGCATGTGTAGATTCCTTTGTGAAGAAGGAAATGACTTTATCAACGGTGAAAACATCACGATTGACGGAGGGATGACTAAAAAGATGATTTACACGGAATAATATAGTTCCGAACCAAACATACAGAAGTAAATGGAATATGGTATTATAACGTACTAAAACCATCTCCACTTTTCCACTCCATGATACATTTTACTTTAAAGTCCTTGTTTCTATTTAAATGATACTCCAAATAAAAAGCTGCCCGGAAAATTTCCGGGCAGCTTTTTATTTGCCTCCGTTCAAACAACGGAGTATTCTTTTACAGAAGTTTAAAACTTACGTGTGTTCAGGTTCTTGTCGACCAAAACGCCATCAATAGCTTTCAGATCAAACTTCACAGCGCGTTTCGCTTTCAGCTTCAGAATAAACAGATCGTTTGTTCCTTCGAGGGCTTCTTTAGCTCCGAGGTTAACAAATGTAGGATAGAGTGCTTTTGTACCATTGGTATGGAGTCTGTCATAAGTCAGATTTTCCATAGCTTTGAGGTTCAGAGGTTCTACACCCACGAATTCATAATCCTGCTGATTGTATGGCAACGCAAAACTCAACGCATTTACAGAGCGGAGGTTGACACCTTTTACAAGCACTTCAACAACATCACCCTTACTGTAATTCCGTTTAGCAGTACTGATTTCAATGGTACCATCCAGTTTCTCAATCGGCTCTTCACTTACACCATCTTCCAATTGTGTTGCCACTACAGAAATATCATAAGCGTCAATCAAACCATTCTGATCAATGTCGCCTACACTGATATAGCCTTCATAGTCGGAATCACCTTTTCTCAGACCGGTATAGTTGGTATACGAGGTTAAATCGTTATTGTCGATCTTACCATCGTTATTGATATCACCCTGCAAACGGCTCTCGGTTCCGGGAACTTTAAATACATACAATTCCCTACCCGAACCATAGTTGTTTACACCTTCTGTTACAGCCAGTTTGATATAGCGTGCAGTCGGACGTTCAGTAAATGTAAATACTTTCACATCACCATTACGTTTCCAGTCGATTGCTCCGGCCTCGGTCCAGTTTTCCTTATCCATACTATAATATACAGTACCTTTCAGGATCGTTCCGTTACCACCATCGGTACGTGGCAGGTATTCGAATTTATCCAGCTGGTTCACTGTTCTCAGATCGATAATCATATCATAAGGCAGTGCTTTTGCTCCATACTTCGTATGCCACATATCACCCAACTCGGCAAAGTCGAACAAACGATCGATATCAAATCCTTCCTGATTCTTCGCAGTTGTTTCACCCTTGATTCCGTGAAGAGCAAATTCCAGCGGATTAGCTTTTGTCTTAGCACCGAATTCAGCCCAATCCGAATAGCCATCCTTGTTTACGGCACGAATCTTAAATGTATAGTCTGTTTCAGCAGCCAGTCCGTCAAATAGCAACTCAGTATCCTTTATTGTTGTATACAGCATGCCATTGAATTCTATTTCATAGAAATCAGCATTCGGCACTTTGTTCCATGTCGGCTTCAAGGTATAAGCCTCAATATCTTCGGCAGCAATTCGGGCAGCAGGAGCGGTCAACGAACCGGAGGTTACTCTGTAATTATCGGCAGGTGCATATTGGAAGCCTTCGATATCCATTACAACTTGATTTTTAGTAATATCGGTAGCAGCCAGTTTCACAAGAACTTGAGGATTCTTAGTGATAACCTTCTTCTCAAATTCACTGCCCTTTGTAGCAAACTTATTCAAATTAGGAGCAGCGTCATAGAAGTATACGTTTTCACCTTTCCGGAAATCATCCATAGAAGACACTTCGGTCAACTTCACTTTGCCTTTACCTATCTGAGCAGAAACCTTCTTCGGCTTAGCAGTAACATTTACTCTGAATTCTGTGGCTTTCTCTTTTACAAAGCCGTCGAAATCACCCTGTGTAGGACGAATAGAAATCTTCACATTATTCTTTGAATCAACATTCGATTCAATGAAAGTAGTGGTTCCTTTACCCTCTTTATATGCTTCAGATATACCGTCATCGTCATATTCAACGGTCATCATGTGCTTATACGGATAGATTTCGTAGATACGAAGTCCCTTATTAATTTCAGCAACGTTATTATTAGGATTGGTCATCGGGATGATAGCTCCGTTCTTTACGAATACCGGAAGCTTCCAGAGAGGAGCGGCAAAATTGTTGAGAACACAGTTACCCTGATATTTCTCTCCGGTAAAATAATCGATCCACTCTCCTTCGGGCAAATAAATGCCATCACGGATATCATTGCCTTCAGCATCTGCTTTGGTAGCTTTGTAAATGGGGGCTACTAAAAAATCGGTACCATACATAAACTGATACTGCGTAGCTGTTCCCAAGGTGTAAGCATTCGGATATTCCAGGAACATGGCACGGATAAGCGGCATACCGGTTACAGCCTCTTTTGCAAAACTATAAGTGTAAGGCAGTAATTCCGATTTCAGTTTCAGATACCAGCGATTGATAGAAGTGGCAGGTTCGCCCAGAGCGTGAGGATACTTTTCATTAGATCCCCATCCGTCCATATTCAACTGCATCGGAGTGAAAGTTTTCCACTGGAAGTCTCTGGTGTTGACAATCATATTCTTGCCGCCAAAGATGCCATCCATATCCGAAGAAATATTAGGTTGGCCTGACAGGCCTGAACCGATATAGGTCGGGATATGGAAACGGATGTACTCCCATACACCGCCTGTCTGGTCACCCGACCAGATTCCGGCATATCGTTGCGTACCGGCCCAACCGTCAAGTGAAATAATGAACGGACGTGCATCGTTACCGTAATAAGGCATAATGTGACCCACATCTGCCACTCCATTCAATCCGAACGAATATCCCCAACCGACCCATGCTACGTCTGTTTTCAACACACGCACACCGGCATCTCTAACTTCTTTCACGATATCTCTTTGCAGCAATGCACTGACGCCTTCTTTCGGATGTAAATCCGATTGTGTCCACAATCCAATTTCAACGCCATTCTTACGGGCATAGTCACCCAGACTTTTCAGATTCTGAATGTTTCCGTCGAGTGTCTCCGTCTGTCCGTATCCGGCACCATATCCATCATTCGGCAGGAGCCAGCCCAACGGCATATCGTGATTCTTGTAACGGTCAATCACTGCACGGGCCGAGAACTGATAATTATTCTTTTCACCGTTCAATGATTCTTTGATTCCGCCATTATCTTTCTGACTTTCTTTATAACGCTTTCCATCTTCGAACAAGATTCCTTTTTCGTCTTCTTTCCAATAGTCGCGATTGTAAGCATTCAAATGTCCCTGATAGAAACCGAACTTGGGCAGCAACACCGGATTACCGGTCAACTGATAGAAATCATTCAACACGCCCACAGCTCCGTCGCTAACCATATAAAAGAGATCGAGATATGGAGAATCATGTGTAAGTTTCACTTTTCCCTTCTCGTCTGCACCGAAATCATATTTACCCGGTTTGAAGGTATACCACATCATACCATAGCCATTGGTCGACCAATAGAATGGCGCAGGAGAAGCTACTCCACCGTCAGTCCAACTATTCTCGTTTACAATATTAATGGCTTTTCCTTTGTGTGAAAAACGTCCGTTCTGCACACCGCCACCATAAAAATATTCATTGGGATTTTCTTTCAGGGTTACAGTCACTTTTCCCTTATCGAACAGTACGGGTTCTACCTCTTCAAAGGCAACAGTATTCTTTTCCAAGTCAATCACTTTCATCAAAGAAGTATTCTTGTCGATTTCCACTTTGATTTTCCCCGTAGTGATAGAGATGAGATTGCTGCCATCATTCAAGTTGAGTGTAGAAACTGTGTTTCTGGGATTGTTTACCAGAATTTGTGCTTCAGGTTTTGCTTCCGGATCACGGATGATTCCTCCGGCATTGTCCTGAAATACTCTGAAGATGTTTTCCCCGTAGAAATCGAATGTCATTCTCTGATTATTAGAGAATAATACTTCAATCGTTGTCGGATTGATTTTCTTTGCACTAACGATCTTCAAGTTTTGTTGTGTCACTTCTCTAACGATTTCGGACCTGTGCATTGCCTGCGCAGGCGAACCGGAAAACATCAGAGGCAAAGCGAGGGCGAACAGCACTGCTTTTCGCTGCCTACAATTACCAATTGCGTTTTTCATGATTTTTACTATAAAATTTCAACTAAATATTACTCCATTCTGTCAATAGATTGAATACGCAAAAATAGGCAAAAGTATTCATAAAAGACATATTTTATGAAAATAAATACAAGTAAATACGCTTGCTTCCTATAATTCAGGAAGTACTTTCGCACCTTATGCCTCTTTCCTCCTAATCATCAATCTCAAAACATGGGGATGTTCTTATACTAAACATCCCCATGTTGTCCACCTAAACATCCCCATGTTTTGATAGTAAACATCCCCATGTTTTCCTATGTGGCATTAGAACATAAGACTATCCGGTCAGCAAGATAAAGCACTTGCCTTGTTACGTAAGCTAACAACCGGTTCGTGATATCGGCAGACTACTTCCTTAAACACACATTATTTATAGAGGAAATTAGCCAATCAGAATGAAAATCTTAACTTTGCAGAACAAAAATGAAATCATATATGGAAAAGCTAAAAATGGAATCTGTGAGCATCGCAGAGGACAGCCTGAATAAAATAGCCGAACTCTTCCCAAACGTAGTCACTGAATCGATGGGTAAGGACGGACAACTACATAAAGCTATCGACTTTGATAAACTGAAATTCCTGCTTACAGCAAACCAAGCAGAAATGGGAGTGGTATATGATGACGACGAACGTTACGAATTAACATGGGTGGGCAAGAAGCAGGCGATAAGAGAGGTGGCGCATCCTATCCGAAAAACATTGCGTCCCTGCCCGGAAGAGAGCAGGAATTGGGAACAGACCCAAAACCTATACATCGAGGGAGACAATCTGGACGCAATGAAACTCCTGAAAAAGAGTTACGCAGGAAAGGTAGACGTTATCTATATCGATCCGCCTTACAACACGGGTAAAGACTTTATCTTCAATGATACATTCGCTCTTTCACAGGAAGAATCCGACGAGAAACAGGGAAGATATAATGAAGAAGGGCAACGATTGTTTCAGAATACGGAGGCTAACGGAAAGTTTCACTCCGATTGGTGTAGCATGATGTATGCCCGGCTGATGCTTGCCCGCACTCTGTTAAATGATAATGGCATCATTTTTATTTCCATTGATGATCACGAATTGGCAAATCTGATCAAAATAGGAAATGAAGTATTCAATGCTTCTAATTTCATCGATGTATTTAATTGGGCCAAGACGGAAACTCCGGAAAATCTCTCAAAAAAAAGTAAGCAAATCATCGAATACATCGTCTGTTATCAGAAGAAGAAAAACGACATGAAATTCCAGGGTCTGAAGAAGGAATCGGTCAGTTCGAACGGTTTGTTGAATCAACCGAATTCCGTTGGTATCCTGACCTTCCCCGCCAACAAAGTAGTCACTTCCATCCCCGACGGAGTGATCAAAGCAGGCATGTACGGAACAGATGCTTATGATGTGGAATTACTGGAAGACACCACCGTACGTGACGGACTGTTTACAGCCCCCGTCAAACTGAAAGCCAAATTCAAATGGAGCCAGGCGAATCTGGACAAAGAGATACAAAAAGGAACAACAATCAAAATACCGACTCTCAAGTTAAGTCCTTCGTACGAAAAGCTGGAATATGATCCGGAAGTTCCGCCCAACCTGATCAATCACAAAGTAGGAGTTGAAACCAATGAACAGGCCGGTAACCATCAACTACAGTTCTTTGATAAGAAAGTATTCAACTTTCCGAAACCTGTCAGCCTGATCCAATATTTATGTGAGTTTATCGACACCAAAAACAAAGATTGCATCGTGATGGATTTTTTCTCAGGAAGCGGTACGACCGCCGAAGCAGTTATGCGGATGAACATGAAACCACGTAAAAACAAGGTGAAATACATCCTCGTGCAACTGCCGGAAGATGTGACTGAAACAATAAAAAAGGCCAAAACTCCCAGTGAAAAAGAGATTATGCAGAATGCAATCGACTTCCTTACGGAAAACCATAAAGCATTGAACATCTGCGAACTGTCCAAAGAACGTATTCGACGTGCCGGAGACACAATTGAGGCGGAATGCAACCAGCGTAAATTAAAGGACCTCCCGGACATCGGTTTCCGTGTTTTTCGGATTGCCGACAGCAATATGAAGGACGTGTACTACAGTGCAAAGGAATATTCACAGAGTGATTTATTCTATTTCACTGATAATATCAAAGAAGACCGTACCGGACTCGATCTGCTTTATGGTTGCCTGACCAACCTGGGACTATCCCTGTCTCTACCACATGATGAAGAGGATATACATGGATATACGGTTTATTCTGTCGACAAGACCGAATTAATGGCATGTTTCGCAGAACAGATTCCCGAAAAAGTCTTCCGTGAAATAGCCGGCAGGCAACCGCGCCAGGTTGTTTTCCGCGATGCCTCATTCCGTGACAGTGCCGATCGTATCAATATAGACGAGATATTCAAAACATTATCTCCCGGTACTACGATCGAGATTCTTTAAACAGAGAAGGAAGATACAGAAATGAAATTAAAATTCAAACATCAGAAGTTTCAGGAAGACGCAGCAAAAGCGGTATGTGATGTCTTTGGCGGGCAGCCATACAAGATATTCGACTATCAAGTAGAGACCCGGAAGAAAGACGGACAGACCAGCTTTGAAAAGTTTACAGGATTCCGTAACCACCCTATCGTACCTCAACTCACAGATGAGATCGTTCTGAAACACATCCGGGATATCCAGCGTGCCCAACAAATCAAACCGTCGGAAGCGCTGGAAGGGAAATACAATCTCACCATCGAAATGGAGACGGGTGTAGGTAAAACGTATACCTACATCAAAACCATCTTTGAACTGAACAAACGCTACGGTTGGTGCAAGTTCATCATTGTCGTACCCAGTGTTGCCATCCGCGAAGGAGTCCACAAAAGCCTGGAGATTATGAAGGAACACTTTGCCTCGGATTACAGCACCCCTCTGTCTTATTTCATCTACGACTCCAAACAGTTGGGTGAATTGAACGCATTTGTCACAGACAGCAAAATCCATGTAATGATCATCAATTCACAGAAGTTCAATGCAACGAACAAAGATGCCCGCCGCATCTACATGAAGCTGGATGATTTTGGCGGAAACTGTCCCATCGATGTGATTGCGCAGATGAATCCGATACTGATTATCGACGAACCTCAGTCAGTAGAAGGAGCCAAAACAAAAGAGGGATTGAAACGATTCAATCCCCTGTTCACACTGCGTTATTCGGCTACACACCGCGAACTCTATAATCTGGTCTATCGCCTGGACGCAATGGAAGCTTACAACCTGCAACTGGTTAAGAAGATCGCTGTCAAGGGTATCTCTATCAGTGGGACAACAGCTACTGAAGGATTCGTTTATCTGGAAGGTTTGAACCTGTATCCGGACAAAAACCCGACTGCCAATATCGGATTCGAAGTAAAAAGAACCAAAGCAGTGAATCAGGTAGTACGAGCTCTGAAGATAAATGATGACTTGTATGCTAAATCAAACCATCTGGAAGAATACCGGAACGACTATGTAATTACAGATATCAACGGCGTTGAAGACTCCGTCACCTTCCGGAACGGCATCAAACTTTATGCAGGTGACGTAGCGGGTAGCGTCAACGAAACTCAACTACGACGTATCCAGATACGGGAAACCATCTTGTCACACATAGAAAAAGAACAGGAACTGTTTGAGAAAGACATCAAAGTTCTCTCCCTTTTCTTCATCGATGAAGTAGCCAAATACCGCCGGTATAACCCGGACGGAAAGGGAGAATATGCCGAGATTTTCGAACAGGAATATACCGATATCATAAAGCACCTGGATCCTTCGTTATTCAATCAGCCGGAATATATCGATTACCTGAAATCGACTGTGGCATCGAAAGCTCACGAAGGATACTTCTCCAAAGATAAAAAAGGAAAACTGATTGACAGTAAAACCGAGCGGGGAACCAAAGAATCGGCAGATGAAGATGCTTACGATTTGATTATGAAGAATAAAGAACGTCTGCTTGACCGGAAAGAGCCGATCCGCTTTATTTTCTCACATTCCGCTCTGCGGGAAGGATGGGACAACCCGAATGTCTTTCAGATCTGTACCCTGAAACAAAGTTCGGCAGAGGTACGCAAGCGTCAGGAAGTGGGACGAGGGCTGCGCCTCTGTGTAAACGGACAGGGAGATCGCATGGACGCCAACGTTTTAGGCGAAGAAGTGCATCGTGTCAACCTACTGACCGTGATAGCCAGCGAATCGTACGAATCGTTTGCCAAAGGCTTACAGACAGAAATGGCGGAAGCCATAGCCGACCGTCCACAGAAAGTAACCATCCAATTATTCAAGGACCAGTCGCTCCGATTAGCTAACGGTGAAACCATCATAGCCACCGAAGATATAGCACAAAGTATCTACGACTCTTTACTTGAAAACAAGTACATCAAGAAAGGAGAACTGACAGACAAATTCTATGAAGACCGTAAACAGGGAGAAGTGATTTTCGACGACGAGCTCACCGATTATAAGGCGTCTATCATGACCATCCTGGCCTCTATCTATAATCCAAGGGAGATGCAGCCGAACGATGCAAGGAAAAGTAAGATAAATCTTCGGTTGTCAAAAGATAAACTTGAAAACAGCAAACTTCAGGAACTGTTAAAACTGCTATGCAGTAAGTCAACCTACACCGTAAAGTTTGACGAAAAAGAATTGGTAGAGAGAGCGATCGAAAGTTTAAATGAAAAGTTAAGAGTATCCCAGCTCTATCTTTCTGTCATTACAGGCCAAATGGAAAAAATCAAGTCCAAAGCAGCTTTAATTTCGGGAGAGGCATTTAAGGTAGATGCCAATCAGGCGCACTATGAAAAGATAGATGCCATGGCAAACGATCAAGTAAAATATGACTTACTCGGTAAACTCACAGACGCCACCAATCTGACCCGACAGGCAGTTGCTCAGATTCTCTCCCGGATAAAACCGAATGTATTCGGCCAATTCAAAAACAATCCCGAGGATTTTATTATCAAGGCTTCGGAACTGATTAACGAAGAAAAAGCATGTCTGATAGTAAAACATATCGAATATACCCCAATCGACCAGTACTATGATGTATCGGTCTTTACCCGGGCAACTATTCAGGGGCGTTTGGGAGTAAACACAATAAAAGCAGATAAACATCTGTACGATCATGTGAGATTCGACTCCCAAAATGAAAAAACATTCATGGAAAGACTGGAAGAAAACGACGAAATAGAAGCTTATGTAAAACTACCCGGCAATTTCTATATCCCTACTCCGATGGGAAAATACCATCCGGACTGGGCCATCGTCTTCAAACAAAAGTTATCGAAGTATCCTTATTTTATTGCCGAAACCAAAGCCAGCGATTCCTCCCTACAAGATCGGAGAATAGAAGAGGCAAAGATCGAATGTGCCAAAAAACATTTTGCGAAGACAAACGGTGGGAAGCTTAAATATAATAAAGTAAGCTCCTTCGAAGAACTCTTGAAAATCGTCACACAAGAATCCGTTTAAATCCAATAAAGTAGCATGTTTCATTCCTTCCAGACCTCCATTGCCGGCATCGAATTGCCCCGCTTGTTTACTTATCCCTTCCATTACACTCCTCATCCGTTATGTGTAATGGCAGCAGGAGAAGTACAGGCTTACATAAATAAGCAGACAAGATGGAAAGAAGAATTGGACAAAGGAAAAATGTTCGGCGTATTGATAGTCCGTACTTCTAACGGACAAACGGGATATTTGGCTGCTTTTTCGGGTAATTTGTGCGGAAGCAATTCACACTCTTTCTTTGTACCGCCGGTATACGATCTGTTGAAACCGGATGGTTTCTTCAAGATAGAAGAAGAACAAATCTCGGCTATCAATCACCAAATCGGACAGTTACAAAACTGCGACCGATATCTGGAACTCCAACAAAAGATGGAGAGAGAAACAGCTTCCTCACAGCAGGCATTGTCAGAGGCCAGAAAAGTTCTGAAAGCAGCAAAAGAAAAACGGGAACAGCGCAGACTTCACCGACCGAACGAAAATGAACAAGCTGCCATGATTCGCGAAAGTCAATACCAGAAAGCAGAATTCAAGCGTTTGGAAAGATACTGGAAAGAACAAATTTCCGAAATAAAGACAGAACTGGAAAGTTTCTCGTCACAGATAGAGGCTCTCAAAGCCGAACGCAGAAATCGTTCGGCAGCATTGCAACAAAAGCTATTCCAACAGTTCAACTTCCTGAATGCCAAGGGGGAAACTAAAAATTTGTGTGCTATCTTCGAAGAAACCGTTCAAAAAACGCCACCTGCCGGAGCAGGTGAATGTGCTGCCCCGAAACTATTGCAATATGCTTATCTAAGCGGATTAAGCCCCATTGCCATGGCCGAATTCTGGTGGGGGGAATCTCCTAAGACAGAGATCAGACACCACGGTTATTATTATCCGTCTTGCAGAGGAAAATGCGAACCCATTTTGCGACACATGTTGCAAGGTCTCAATGTAGAGCCAGCACCCTCAGAAAGATACTCTTTATCACAAAATATGCCGGAGATTCTTTTCGAAGACCAATGGCTTTTAGTTCTTCATAAACCCGAAGGAGTACTCTCCGTACCCGGAAAGTCAGAAGAACAATCGATCTACAGTCTGCTTAGAGCCCGCTATCCTAAAGCGACAGGTCCCCTCGTTGTACATCGATTGGATATGGCCACTTCAGGATTACTGCTGGCTGCCAAGACCCAAGAAGTACACCGGCACCTACAGGCCCAGTTTGAAAACCGAAGCATCAAAAAACGATATATAGCTCTATTGGATGGTATCCTTCCGGAAGAAGAAGGAGTTATCGATCTTCCCATCTGTCCGGATTATCTTGACAGACCCAGACAAATGGTGAACGAAGAGCTAGGAAAAACAGCTATCACCCGATATCAGGTGATGGATCGGAAAAACGGACAGACCCGTATTGCTTTCTTCCCGCTGACGGGACGGACACATCAGTTGCGTGTACATGCAGCTCATCCGTTGGGATTAAACTGCCCTATCGTAGGAGACGAGCTTTATGGACGGAAGGCAGAACGCCTTTATCTGCATGCCGAATATCTGGAATTCATCCACCCCGTATCCGGGCAAAGAATGGTCATCGAAAAGAAAGCTGAATTTTAATTGATAAATCATGATAGAACAACCTTCCCCAAAAGTATATGATGAACTTCTTTCCATCTGGGAAGAAGCTGTCCGAAGCACACACCATTTCCTGACCGAAGCAGACATACAATTTTATAAGCCGCTGATCCGACATGAATATCTTGCCGCAGTCCAATTGTACATCATTCGCGAAGATTCAGGAACTATTGCAGCCTTCATGGGATTAAGCAATGATTGCATAGAAATGTTGTTTGTCCGTCCGAATGCCCATGGACATGGCTACGGTAGTCGGCTGGTTGAATTTGCCATTCGGAAAAAACGAATCTATAAAGTAGACGTAAACGAACAAAATGCAGCAGCACTGGGATTCTATTTACATATGGGATTTGAGACTACCGGTCGCGATGCATTGGATGCAATAGGTAAGTCATTCCCCATTTTACACCTGCAAATTCCTCCCATCCGACTCCGAAAAGCAACTCTTGAGGATATAGATCTGCTTAGAACCCTATTTACACAAAGCGTGCAGAATACCTGTTCGGCTGACTATAACAGGTTACAAATCCAAGCATGGACCGGACGGGGAACTCTACAACGTTGGCATGAACTGTTTCAAAGCGACCTATACTTTCTGTTGGCAGAAGACAGCAGAAAGTCTCAAGTGGCAGGATTCACATCTGTCAACTCTAAAGGATATCTGCATAGCATGTTCGTACATCCCGACTATCAACGCCAGGGAATAGCTTCGCGCCTATTGCTAAAAGCAGAAGGGTATGTCCGTATCCGTCAAGGCGTATCTGTCTATTCGGAAGTGAGCATCACTGCCCGCCCATTTTTTGAGAAACACGGCTACAATATCGAAAAAGAACAAACAGTATCTGTTGGTGACATAGAAATGACTAATTTCTTGATGTATAAACGAATTTAACAGAACGAACTGAGATTTTTTTATAGCTTTGCGATAGATTACCATTTAAAATCAGCTCATGTTAAAATCAAAATATCTGTTTCTTTCACTTATTTGCCTGCTGACATCGTTCCGACTCCATGCTCAATTTATGGATTACGGCTCGGATCCTGCTAAATTCAAATGGAATATCGCGAGATTACCCCACTACAATCTGGTTTATCCGCAAGGAAACGATTCCATGGCTTACCGTTATGCCCTCTTTCTCGAGAATGTTTATCCACACATGTCAAAGACCATTGGAAAACCGATCAAAGCTAAGTTTCCGGTCATTCTTCATCCGGGCAACATGCAATCCAACGGAATGGTATCCTGGGCTCCCCGACGAATGGAACTTATTACAACGCCTTCTTCGGATCTGAATAACCAAAGTTGGGATAAGCATCTGGTACTGCACGAGTCACGCCATGTTTTCCAGACAGGAAAGGTAATGCACGGCATTTTCAAACCGCTCTATTATATAATAGGTGAACAGGCAGCCGGAGTAGCCTCTTTTTTCTTGCCGGTATGGTTTCTTGAAGGAGATGCCGTAAGTACGGAGACTGCCATGTCTAACGGTGGTCGTGGACGACTACCGGAATTTAACATGGTCTACCGTGCCCAAATGTTAGGAGGAAAAAAGAACTATTCCTTCGACAAGTGGCTAATGGGATCTTACAAAAACTATACTGGTACCTACTATGCACTGGGGTTTGATATGACCTCTTATGCTCGTCAACGCTACGGAGCCGATATTTGGGATAAAAGCACCGGTAGATACATTCGGAACCTACTGTTCGAAGGTTCATTTAAGCATTATACGGGCAGTAGTTTTAAGCGTCTCCAACATGATACGTTCGACTTCCTGCGTGCAGAGTGGGAGAAACAGGATACTTGTACACAGTCCCCGCAATATCTATCACCTACAAAAGAGACTTATACCTCCTATCGATACCCACAACCCATCAACGATTCTATAGTGATTGCCGTAAAGTCGGGATTGAAAGATATCAACTCTTTAGTGATCATCAATAATGGCAGAGAAAAACATCTGGACTATATAGGTAGTATTAATAGCCGTTTGAGCTATCGAAACGGCCGGGTTTACTGGAGCGAACTAGTACCCGGACTACGTTGGACACACCAGAATTACTCAATTATAAAGTACTATGATCTGGATAAGAAAAACATAAAAACCCTCACTCCCCGACAACGTTATTTATCCCCGGCCATTGACGAGCAAGGACAGCACATTGCCGTTTCACGTCCTACAGTCGAAGGTAAAAACCAACTCGTGCTGATACAAGCAGAAAAAGGTAATGAACTCGCTGCTTTCGACGTTCCCGATAATGCATTTATCAAAGAACTGACATTTGCAGGAGGCGACACAATTATCTCGATAGCTGTCGCAGATTCCGGTATCCGCCTGTTACAATTCAACTTCGGAAACGGAATATGGAAAGAACTGCTAAAAACAGCTTCCGCCAATATCACTTCTCCTGTTTGGAAAGATGGAAAAATCTTTTTCGAATCGGGAGCCAACGGCACCAACAACATCTACAGCCTCAATCCGGCAGACGGACAAGTCCGCCGAATGACAGCTGCCCGCTTCGGAGCTTTCGATCCTTCTTTTGGATCGTCAGACGGACGTTTGTTCTTCTCTGATTACCAAGCCGACGGATATCGCATTGCCTCACTCCCGACTGACAGTATGCTCTTTGAAAAGACAGATCTCAACCGGCCGGCTTCCATGCCATTTGTTGAAACACTTGCCGCTCAAGAGCAATTCAACCTGGACTCGGCACGTCTGACATCAGTCGATTTCAATCCGAAACGTTATAGAAAAGCGGAACATACGTTCAAAATTCACAGCTGGGCCCCTTTCTATTATGATGTGGCTGAGGCAATGAACTCAGGTGCCAGCGATCTGAGTACAATAGTAAAACCCGGAGCAACCCTGATGTCCCAAAATACCCTGAACACAGCCATCATGCAGGCCGGATGGTATATAGACAAAGGCTATCATCATGGTAAACTGTCATTTATCTATCAAGGCTGGTTCCCCGTTATCAATCTGTCGGTAGACTATGGTGATAAAGCTTTCAATGTAGACTGGACACAGAATGACAAAGGGCAAGACATTACACAGGGCCATTATACCCAACGAAATCTGGTGGAAGCAGAAGCACGTGTCTATCTCCCTTTCAACTTAACACACAACCAACGAATACGAGGCATACAACCGGCTCTGACTTATTATTTTACCAATAATAAATATCAGGAATATCACAGTCGGAAATTCCATAACTTCCAATATATCCTACCGGAAATTCTATTCTATGATTACAGACGAAAAGCTCAGCGAGACATTCTCCCCCGCACAGGCTATCAATTACGTTTGCAATACCTGAAGACTCCATTCAATTCTGAAAATTACGGAAGCCTGTATGCCGCCCACCTGACTACTTACTGGCCGGGAATCATCAGGAATCATGGGCTGATGATCCGTGTCGGCTATCAGTATCAGGATATTGACAACAAAGCATTATACCTTCCCAAACATCTTTTGGAAAAACCCCGAGGATACCATTTCCAGTATCAAACCCGCCAACAATGGGCCTTCAAAACAGATTATGCTTTACCCCTGCTGTCACCCGATTGGAGCATCGGCTCACTTATTTACATCCGTCGGTTGCGTGCAAACCTCTTTTATGATCTATCGCGCAATCAAGCCAGTTCTAAAAGTAGGTGGAGTAACCAAAGTTCATACGGAGGCGATCTGATTTTCGACTGGAATGTACTACGAATGAGTTATCCGCTTACAACAGGCATACGCTTGATACAGCCGATCGATTATGGCAAATTTCAAGTAGAGGCACTGTTTTCAATCAGTTTCTGACATTGGGTGCAAGTTACTTTATTTCAAAATTTTCCGAACTAAAGTTTCCATAATATCTGCCACAGATAGCGGTAAAGGTTCCCCCTCCTCTCTTCGCAATTCATCTGTCATGAGATGGTCTGTGCACTGATTTTCCCAATAGATATCATGTATACTTGCTTGGATACGGTTAAACAAACGCATAAAACTCCGTTCACACCCTGACCATTCCTACTCTTATTTCCGATTAAAACACTTAAAATCAGCATATAAACTTCATATTTAACCGCAAGATCCGTATCTTAGCTGTTAAGATGAAAAATGAAAACCGTCAAAAGTCAGCTTGCTCCCATCGCTCCGCCACTTTGCATAGAGGGTTCTTTATCTGCCTATCAATTCCCTATACTCACCGGGAGTCTTTTCAGTGATACTCTGAAACTGCTTAATAAAATAAGGTACGCTGTTGAAACCGGACTCAAAAGCTATTTGCGAAACAGACAAGTTTGAATATGACAGTAATTTACAAGCATGTTCTATCCGGATTTCTGCCAGACACTGAAAAATACTTTTGTCTGTCCGTTGTTTAAAGTAACGGCAAAGTGCAGAAGGATTCTGCTTTACATAATCAGCCACTTCTTGCAGGAGAACTTTCTCTTTAAAATGATTAAATAAATAGGTATACACTTTATTGACCGGTTCATTCACTTCCAGAAGCCTATTAGAACCATTGTAGGCTACATCAGAAAGTAATTTAATATTCCGACATTCAGTCAGTCTCCCCAAGATACGTAATATAGTGATCAAACGATTAGTATGTTTTAAGAGATCCATCTCCTGAAACAATTCTTTGACCTCATCATACAACCCTTTATCATAAAAGCGAACGCCATATTGACTTTTTCTCAGTAGACGATAAATCTCTTGATAATCAGGCAAATTTTCTATATGTACAGGAAATATGTCCGGAAGAAACTGTAAGGCTTCTCCGGCACTGCATACAGTGTTCGCAACAGGATTCAGTTTTGAATTACAAAGATGCAGATGAGGCACATTGCTCCCTATCAAAGCAATATCCCCTTCTTGAAAGTCCGCGACTCCTTCTCCTACAAACTGTTTTCCACTCCCTTGAGTGAAGAGCATAATTTCGTATTCCGCATGCTTGTGTCGGGGTAACACAAATTGCGGATAGATAATATGACTGCATGAGGTATCAATCTCATGTATAATTTTTCGTTCTAAAATAGCCATAAAGATCCATTTGGATTCCGAATGCAAATATACAGAAATATACTGCAAATAAAATAGAATCCCATTAGAAAGACAATGTGTAACTTTGCCACATCTGATAGGTTTGTCGTAAAAAACATAAATCGCTAAAGCCTCTATCCATGAGCTATATAAATCTCTATATTATTTATGACTGATAAATACTATCATATATATTCAAACAAATCAATAAAATAAGATACAATGAAAGCAAATGATTTACTATCCCAATTTGGTGATCATCGCCAAAGAGTTCAAAGCGCCATTACCTCCGTTTGCGAAGGAAGAGGGATTCTTCTGGTAGATGACGAAAACCGAGAAAATGAAGGAGACCTGATCTTCTCTGCCCAAAGTATGACAGAAGCAGACATGGCCATAATGATACGGCATTGTAGTGGCATTGTTTGTCTGTGCATCACGGAGGAGAAAGCCCGACAACTGAACTTACCGTTAATGGTGGAGCAAAACACCAGTAAATATGGTACCGCATTCACCATTTCGATCGAAGCAGCAGAGGGAGTGACCACCGGAGTATCAGCAGCCGACCGCATACAGACTATCCGGACGGCCATTGCCCCCAATGCCACTCCCGAATCTCTTCATCATCCCGGACATATATTCCCATTGATAGCCCGTTCCGGCGGAATCAAAGAACGGAGCGGTCACACCGAAGGCAGCATAGACCTGATGAAACTGGCAGGACTTGCACCCTGTGCTGTACTTTGTGAATTGACCAATGATGACGGAACTATGGCGCGCTTACCCGAAATCATAGAATTCGGGCTAGAACACAAATATCCGGTAGTGACAATCAATGATTTAAAAGAATATCAGACAGCCCCCGACTTCCTTCCCAAGCTGGTAGGCTCCTTCTCTTGTCCGGCAGCCGAAAATCCGACTACTGCCATTATGGAAGCAGCATTCCGTCACCACTATATGCACTACAGATATATCAACTGTGAAGTCGGTCCCGAAAATCTGGCGGCTGCCATACAGGGTGCAAAAGCCATGGGATGGAGAGGATTCAACTGCTCTCTGCCTAACAAGGTGGAAATCATCCGATACTTGGACGAATTAGGAGAATCGGCAAAAATCATCGGTGCAGTGAATACAGTTGTCATTGGAGACGATCAGAGGGCTACCGGAGAAAACACAGATGGAAAAGGTTTTGTAAAAGCCATTTCGGAAATTATCACCATCCAAGACAAGAAGATTGCCTTGTTAGGTGCTGGCGGTGCTGCCCGTGCCATCGCTGTCGAAATGGCTCTGGCGGGAGTGAAAGAGATCACTATCTTGAACAGAAACAGAGACAAAGGCCAGGCATTGGCAGATTTACTGAACAGCCAAACGGTTGCAACTGCCAGATTTGTACTTTGGGACCATCCTTATCGGTTTTCCACAGATATCGACATTGTCATCAATGCCACCTCAGTAGGGCTTTATCCCAACGTAGACCAACGCTTGAACATAGACACAGATACCTTATTGCCACATATGGTAGTAGCCGACTGCATCCCCAACCCGGTATACACCCAACTGTTGAGAGATGCGGTCCGCCGCGGTTGTTGTCATGTATTGCCCGGAATGAAAATGCTGGTCTATCAAGCGGTCATTGCCATAAAATACTGGTCAGGAGTTGATGTCGATCCGGATATAATGCTGGAAAAATTAAAAGAAGTAGTAAAGCCTGCTTAGATTTTCCTTAAATAAATTTTTATAAGAGTTTTATCGGTCTGTTCTTGAGTTTCTTTTCGGTCTATCTTTCCGTTTTTATTCATTACATAGCCTACCATGCTCCTCAAAAAAACGAGAAAAGATCTTTGAAAACAAATCTCAAGACAATCTCAAGTAAAATTTAAACAGAGACTTAAGAATCCGAAAACAAAGTCACTAGAAACACATGGATGACTATAGATTTCAATCTTTCCGGGTTACCAATAACCACCGAATGATTCTCTATAGTCATCCCCAAAATTATCTTGTCACCAACTCTATGATTTATAAATAAGGTATAATCGTTATATAAATGCCTGTAATGATGGCCGAAGTGATTACTCCTGAAATGTTGGCTCCTAATGCATCACCCAAAATAAAAGAATTCGGATTATCTTTACTTACCAACTTTTGAGCCACTTTTGCCGTAGTGGGTACACAGCTTACGGCTGCAATGCCGATCACCGGATTATAGTTCCCTTTCTTAATGAAATACATAATGTACCCTCCCATGATGCCTCCGATACCCGACAGTAACAAAGCAAGCATACCTAATACTAACAGTTTAAGAATCTTCGGATCGAGTAACAAATGTGCGTCGCAAAGTACACCCAATAATAATCCTAACATAAAAGTAGAACCATAGAGCAACGGACCGCTCACAAAATCATATATATGCTTCATACCGGATTCACGTACTGCCACTCCCAGGAATAGCGAAAAGAACAATGGTGAAGCAACCGGAAACAAGAAACACAATACTGCACACAGGATTGCAGAAAAAGCCAGCTTCACTTTCGCATCATAATTTTTAGGAGCTTTCTTTTCTACCATCTTGATAGCACGCAGACGTTTAGGAATCAGTAATTTCACCAAATAAGGATATCCCCCGTAAGTCAATCCCAGATAAAGATAAGCCACCACCGTAATAGGTACAAACAGGTGTTTGGCCAAAGCAAGCGATGTAAACAAAACCATCGGACCATCAGCTCCGCCTACCATTGCCACTGAAGCACTTTCTTTTAAAGACAGTCCCAGACCGGAAGCAATAGGCACTGTCAAGAATGTACCCAATTCAGCACATAAAGCAAGAAAAATGCTGGCAAACGGTTTCTGCAATAGGAATCCCACATCAAGCAATGTACCGATTCCCATAAATACAAAGCAGGCTATCAATCCGTTACTAAAGGTCAATGTGTATACCGGTTGCAGAAAGTCAATCTGCATCGTGTTCATCAATGCGTCGGTATCCGACAGCATCGGATCTAAAAAAAGATTCCCCAATGTTCCGTCGGGCATAATCAGTGTTCCACAATTAATAGCTACCATTCCCAGGCCCATCGGAATCATCACCATTGGCTCGAGTACCCCTTTCCAGCCTAAATAAATGAGCAGAAACCCCAAAGCTATTAAAAACATACGGGCACTGGCCAGAAACCATCCGCTGGCTATCATTGTTCCAAATCCCTGAAACAGGGTTCCAAAGTCTATACTTTCCATACTATCAAGATTTATTGTTTTTTATTGGTTGAGGATGTCTTATTATTTTTTTTATCATGCTGTAACATCTGTTCTTCTTTCCGAAGAAACATCGTTCTTGTGTCTTCCGGATAAAAATAATCCATTAAACCTCTCTCCGATTCACCGGGACTGACACCATGATAAAACCCACGATTATCTCCGGGATGTTTTGTGACCCCCCTGCTGAAGTCTTCACGCCCATCACTGCCATACTCCTCATCACTCAGAGCACTTTCAGTTATTAACGTAGCTACTTTCTGATGCAGTTTCCGAATACGCTTCAGCCGGGTCAATTCTTCCTGGTGCGAACTATAAAAAGCCAACGAATCAGCTGCAGAGGCAATCAACTTTATCACCCCGGCAACGAAAAAACCAATGACGAAGGTAAGCCCCATCATGGCAAAAGTGGATAACAATAAGCTAAACATAACACAGTATGATTTTAGATTGAAAAATAAAATGCAATGTATACCGACCGCCGGAAAATACAAGACGCACCTTCCCGGCATTTATCAGAATGGATAAATGGGGTTACCCAATCACTTCAATACAGAAGTGTAGAATCGGAAAGCTAAATCAGGATATGCTCTAACGAGTATACATAATACCCGCTGGAATATTTAATGAAGTTATGATTGAAGTCCGGATAAGTATCTCCCCTCTCCGATTGATGGAAAAGTGAGGCATTGAGCAGCCGGATAGCAGTCTGCAATTTGAGTTTCAAAATTTTGGAAGAACTTAGTTCCCGTGAAAAAGAACTATGGGGAAGAATAGCATCACACACTTTGGATTCAGCCGTCTCATCATTGAATAAAGAATGGTCTCCGGCATATTGTGATACAAAGGTGGCAGTAACTTCGGCGGGAAGTTCTGCAGTTTCTTCTATAGAAGCGGTATAACCGGCTCCATACACAAAAAAGATACCTATCAATATGCAGAATATGTACTTTATCATAGTAGTTGCAAACGTAGCAATAAATTTGAGAAAAAATAGAATTCGTTGTCTAATTAACGAATATTTTATAATGATTGTTCCGGATATAAACGGATAAATGACAAAAAAAGCGGAGAATCATCCGATTCCCCGCTTCTTATTCATATAATATAGATTGTGTTTAATTACATGGTAACCTGCTTTGCAAGCAGTTTTTGAAGTTTGCCATTTAACAGCTGGCACATTGTTCCATTTCCCATTGCTTGGTAACGTTTGATACGATACTGCAACATCATAATTTCATTTGCATTCTTTTTCATAATTTTGGTCCTCTTTTTTTGCTCTCCACGTTTTGAAGAGCGGTTTTACATCTTGTTTTCTTTATTAACACTGCAAAGATACGAAATGTTTTCGAAAATATGTTCTAAAACATAAGAAAAGTGTATCGTTAGTTGATTTTTCTTTTTATAAGGCCTGATTTGGCAAGTGTATATTACAAATATATTGCATAACTTTGCGCTTTATCAAGAAAAACGACTATGCTCAAACAGATACCCCACACATACACCATCATTTCTTCGGTCATTCTACTCTGTGCAGTGCTTTCCTGGATCATTCCTGCCGGAGAATATATGCGAGAGACAATCGACGTAAACGGTATTTCCCGCACTGTCATCGTAGACCATTCTTTCCACCGGGTAGAACAGACGCCCCAGACCTGGCAAGTGTTCAGCTCCCTTCTTGAAGGCTTCGAACGTCAGGCAGGGATTATAGCTTTCTTACTGATTATGGGAGGTGCCTTTCAAATAATGAATAGCAGCCGTGCTATTGATACCGGCATTTTTTCATTTCTGAATTTCACGAAAGGACTTGAAAAACACCGACTGATCAAAATACTGGGAGTAAACAATGTAGTGATATCCTTAGTCATCATCCTTTTCAGCCTTTTCGGTTCCGTATTCGGTATGAGTGAAGAGACACTGGCCTTCGTCATCATCATTGTCCCACTTGCCATATCAATGGGATATGACTCCATCACCGGGCTGTGTATGGTATACGTAGCTGCCCATATCGGCTTTTCCGGTGCAGTACTGAATCCTTTTACGATCGGCATTGCGCAAGGTTTGTCTGATCTCCCGTTGTTCTCCGGATTTGAATACCGTATGTTTTGTTGGCTGGTACTGACCACCGCCCTGATTGTTTGCGTACTCAGATATGCCGCTGTCGTCAAAAAGCATCCGGAAAAATCACCTATGTATCATGCTGACGCTTATTGGCGGAAACGGGAAAAAGAAAGCTGTGGAGAGATATCCCATGTAACGACTCGCCAAGCATGGATCGTATACCTATTGTTACTCGTGTCCTTGGGGTTGTTCTCCATCATCTACCCGATCAGTACTTTTTCAGTAGGTGAAGCATCAGTCACCTGCTATGCAGTTCCCACCTTATCTATCTTGTTTGCAGTTTTCGGTTGGCTGGGTTTACGCAAATCCAACCAGTTCTTTATATTGACCTTACTCGCATTCACTATTCTTTTCCTGATTATCGGTGTCATGGGTCATGGCTGGTATTTACCGGAGATATCCGCCATCTTTCTGGCAATGGGCATTCTTTCGGGGTTTGCCAATAGTGAACATGCAGATGCTATCATCAAGCAACTCATGGATGGAGCCAAAGACATGTTGTCGGCCGCCATAGTTGTGGGACTGGCCGGAGGGATTATTCAAATACTGCAAGACGGACATATCATCGACCCCATTTTACATTCTTTGGCTTCACTGATGGGAGAAGCTGGAAAAATAGTATCTTTGGGGGTGATGTATCTGATACAGACACTCATTAACCTGATTATCCCTTCCGGGTCCGCCAAAGCAGCGTTAACCATGCCTATCATGGCACCCTTTTCCGATGTCATCGGACTTTCGCGGCAAGCTACGGTAATGGCTTATCAGTTTGGTGACGGATTTACCAATATGATCACCCCTACTTCTGCTGTATTGATGGGTGCCTTAGGCATTGCCCGCATACCTTATGAGATTTGGGTAAAATGGTTCTGGAAGATACTTCTTTTATTCATTATCCTAGGAATGGTACTACTGATTCCCACGGTACTTTTCCCATTGAATGGATTTTAGAGTTCCGTTCTCTTTCCTTCACCCGGAAAATGGAAAAGAGCCGGACTCCGAAGAATGTAAACCAGAATTTTCATAAATGACCATAAAGATACCGAAAGATTAAAGTAGAAAACAGTAATTCCGGAAAGATGAAACAAAAAGAGAAAGAAATCAAAACTAAATATATGAACCAAAAGCATTCACTCCCCCCTCTCCTTAAGAGAGGAACGGGGGTGAGGCCTTACTTAACAACAAATTGTATGAAAACCCTAACCCGCTTTCTAATCATTCCGATGTTGTCGGTTGCGTTCTTTTCATGCAGTGAGTCCCATTTCCTGAAAGATGTGGCTTACCGAAACCAAGTGACGCAAGATTTTGAAATGAAGAAGCAGCAACTTCCCAATGGAGAGTTGTTTGCAGTGTTTAATGAAAAGCTCACCATTCCCGAACAAGAGGCTTTAATGTTCCTCTATGCCTACATGCCTACAGGTGACGTAACGGATTATACAGGCGACTACTATCTGGAAAATGTCAGACTCTCCGATCAGGCACGTCAGGAAATGCCTTGGGGAAAAGAAATCCCCGATGACGTATTCCGTCATTTTGTGCTCCCCATTCGGGTAAACAATGAAAACCTGGATGACTCACGCCGGGTGTTTTACAATGAACTGAAAGACCGTGTGAAGAATCTGTCATTGCACGACGCTGTACTCGAGGTAAACCACTGGTGCCACGAAAAGGTAATCTACACCCCAAGTGATGCCCGTACGAGTTCTCCACTCGCTTCCGTAAAAACCGCTTATGGTCGCTGTGGTGAAGAATCCACCTTCACCGTAGCAGCTCTCCGCTCGGTAGGTATTCCGGCACGACAGGTATATACTCCGCGTTGGGCACATACCGACGACAACCATGCATGGGTAGAAGCCTGGGTAGATGGCAAATGGTATTTCTTTGGTGCCTGCGAACCGGAACCGGTTTTGAATCTGGGTTGGTTTAATGCTCCCGCCAGTCGTGGTATGCTGATGCATACAAAGGTATTCGGACGCTATACCGGACAAGAAGAAATCATGTACGAAACTCCGAATTATACAGAGATCAACGTGATTGACAATTATGCTCCGACTGCCAAAGGTTCCGTACTCGTGACAGATGCCGAAGGCCAGCCGGTAGCCGATGCTACCGTAGAGTTCAAGGTCTATAACTACGCTGAATTTTATACGGTGGCCACCAAACATACAGACCAGAGCGGGCATGCATCATTGACTGCCGGCAAGGGTGATATGTTGGTATGGGCCTCCAAAGACGGACGGTTCGGTTATTCTAAACTATCATTCGGCAAAGACAATGAACAGAAGATCACACTGGACAAAAACGCCGGTGAAACCTATTCGCTTCCACTGGATATCGTTCCTCCTGCCGAAGGCGCCAACCTGCCCGAAGTGACTCCGGAACAACGTACTGAAAATGATCGGCGCATGGCACAGGAAGATTCTATCCGCAACGCATACGTAGCCACTTTCATTACCGAAGAGCAAGCTCGGACTTTTGCCAAAGAGAATAAGCTGGATGAAACCGAAACAGTACGCTTACTGATAGCTTCCAGAGGTAACCACCAGACTTTAACCGATTTCCTTTCTGATGCTGTAAAAGCCGATAAGGCCGGTCAGGCTATCAGCCTGCTGAAAGTAATCTCGGCCAAAGACCTGAGAGACGTAAGCCCGGAAGTATTGAACGACCATCTGAATAACTCCGGCCTGCCCGCTTCTGAAGATTTCTGTAGCAACGTACTGAACCCGCGTGTAGCCAATGAAATGATCACTCCTTACAAAGCATTCTTCCGGAAAGAGATTCCGGCAAGTGAAGCAGAAGCCTTCCGCAAAAATCCACAAGCTTTGGTAGAATGGTGTAAAAAAGAGATCACAATCAATAACGAATTAAACTCACAACGTATACCAATGTCACCAATGGGTGTATGGAAAGCCCGGGTAGCAGACGAGAAATCCCGTAACATTTTCTTTGTATCCATGGCCCGTAGCCTGGGGATTCCTGCCTGGATAGATGAAGTGACCGGCAAGATTCAATATCGGACTTTCAATGACAACAACCTCAAGAACGGCAAGGTCTATGATGTCGATTTTGAAGCCGCACAGCAAACGCAGGCACCAACCGGAACGCTCGTAGCCCGCTACCGGCCGATCCCTTCGTTGAGTGATCCAAAATACTATTCACACTTCACCCTCTCAAAGTTCCGCAATGGAACCTTCCAACTCCTCAACTACGACGAAGGTGACGTAGATATGGGTGGAGGAGCCACCTGGTCGAACTTGCTGAAGAATGGTGCACGCCTGGACACAGGATACTATATGATGGTAACCGGTACTCGCATGGCAAGCGGAGCTGTATTGGCTAATGTGACTTTCTTCACCATTGAAGAGGGAAAGACAACAACTGTCGATCTGGTCATGCGCGAAAGCAAAGACCAGGTACAAGTAATTGGTAATTTTAATTCCGAATCGACTTATCTGCCTATAGGAGCCTCTGAACCGCAAAGTATTCTTCAGACTTGTGGCCGGGGATACTACGTTGTAGCAGTGCTGGGAGCCGGACAAGAACCCACTAACCATGCCCTTCGGGATATTGCAGCTTTAAGCGGTGAATTTGAAAAATGGGGACGCAAAATGGTGTTGCTCTTCCCTAGTGAAGAACAGTACAAAAAGTTCCGCCCGTCAGAATTCCCCGGATTGCCTTCAACCATTACCTATGGTATCGACGTAGATGGAGCGATCCAGAAACAAATTGCCGAATCGATGAAGTTGCCAAACAGCACCATCCTGCCCATGTTTATTATCGGTGATACATTCAACCGGGTAGTCTTCGTGTCACAAGGTTATACCATCGGATTGGGCGAACAGTTAATGAAAGTAATCCATGGATTATAGAATAAAACGGGCACTGGCCTGAAACAGATCCTCCATTAAAAAAGGAAGAAGTTCAGACTTCTTCCTTTTTTAATATATCATGAAATAGAAACAGACATCAAAGATTCCCTCCATACCGTTCACTATTCCCCAAACGTAAATATCCCTTTTATAGGTGTGTCGCCCGGAGAGTAACTTGTTATTCCCACTCTTCCCTCATAATAGGAGCTTTCAACAATAACCGTTACCTTTTCAGCATTATCCAATAACAAGGTTATATCTTCTTTTCCATCAGCAGATAGACGGATGTCAGGAGTTATTTCTTTCCCTTCATGATCCAGCACCCCGTCCGGAAGATAATGAAAGCCTACAATATCCATTGAATATATTCCATAATAGATATATACCTTAGCTTTATAATCCGTATGTATTCCGAAATCATCCTTATATTTCACAATAAAATCTGCGGTTCGCTCATCGGACTGTGGGATATCTCCTTTATCTTCATCATGGCAACTGCAGAGTAACGCCAATAATGCCAATAAAACAATCGAATATTTATGCAAGCTCATAGTTCCTTATAATTTATTAGTTCTCAATATGATATTACTTCCAAATATATAAAAATAATGCCGGACAAATACGATCATGCAACTATTTTTTTCTTAGGATTCCACCTTTAACTATTTTCCCCAATCACTAAATTCAAAACTCAGTTGTTCCCATACTCCCCGATGTTCATCCGCTTCTTCTCTCGGATTCGATACCGAAAGCCCGATCAAGCGAATGGGATGCTGCTCATACTCCACCTCTTTCAGCAATTGTTTGGCAAGGGGCAAGATTCTCTCAAGATTCGTAAGTTCCTGTGCCTGTGTCATGCTTCGTGTTATCTGGCTAAAATCATGAAACTTGATCTTCAGAGTTAGTGTATTTCCCCGGAACTCTTTCTGCTGCAATCGCTCTACAAGCTCCGTAGCTACGTGATAAAGCTCTATAATCACAGACGATCTTACATGGATGTCTTTCTCCAATGTATGCTCACATCCGATTGATTTACGTATTCTCACTGCTTCTACCGGTCGAAGATCGACTCCACGTGCAAAATCATAATAAAGCAGTCCCACTTTACCAAACTGACGTACCAGCATTTCAGACGAACACTCCCGTAACTGAAGTCCATTGTGTATCCCCAGTAAATGCATCTTCCGGGCAGTCACCGGCCCTACTCCCCAAAATGACTCAATAGGCAAACGGGCAATGAAATCGATTGCCTGATCAGGATGAATAGTACAAAGTCCGTCGGGTTTACGAAAGTCCGAAGCTATTTTAGCCAGAAATTTATTATACGACACGCCTGCCGATGCCACCAGGCTCAGTTCTTCACGGATACGTTGCTTGATAGCTTTAGCTATATCCACAGCCAGCAAGATCCCCTGCTTATTCTCCGTCACATCAAGAAACGCTTCATCCAATGACAGAGGTTCAATCAGATCGGTATACTCATGAAATATTTCGTGTACCTGACGGGAAACGGATTTATACACTTCCATCCGTCCGGGAACAAAAATCAATTGCGGACACAGACGTTTCGCCTTTTGTGACGACATAGCCGAACGAACTCCATAACGACGAGCTTCATAACTTGCTGCCGCTACTACTCCCCGCTCCTCGGCATGCCCCACGGCAAGCGGTTTACCACGCAATTCAGGATGATCCCTTTGCTCCACAGAAGCATAAAAGGCATCCATATCGATATGTATAATTTTACGTTCATTCATCTCTGCAATCCTTCTGCATCGCAGTTCTCCTTTCGGATAGCAAAGATAAGAGTAATTCTCTCAATCCAGTCGACCGGATTAGTTAATAAAATGAAGACCGGCAAGGTGGCTCCCTTACCGGTCTTCTGTCGGTCTATAAATTGTTTATATACTTCGTCGGTGAGCCCCCATAATATTTCTTAAACACGATCCCGAAGTATTTAGGATCACTGAAACCCGTCATATCCGCAACCTCAGCCACCGTATACTTTCTGCTCATTAACAAAACCAATGCTCTGTTGAGCCGCACATTACGAACATAGTCCGCAGGAGCATGCCCGGTTATCTCCTTAATCTTATTATAAAAACTCGAACGACTCATATTCATGCAGTCGCTCAGTTCACCAATCTTAAATCCGGAATCGGTCATCCTCTCTTCAATCAGACTTCTCACCTGACGAATAAACTCCTGATCACCTTCTGATGACTCTACCTCTTTATCGATAGGGTCCGAGGCCTCACCCCCCAAGGCCAAACGAATATACCTCTTACGGATCATTTCCCGGTTAGCAATCAAAGCTGCAATCTCAGTCTTTAAAGATGATATGGCAAAAGGCATCCACACATAAAGATCGGCATTCCGTTGAATGTACCGGTCATCCTCTCCCGGTTTCACTAACAATATTACCGGAATATGTGCTACTCTGTCATCCGATTTAATCCGAACGGCAAGTTCCTCACCCGAAATACGGGTAAGAACAGAAGAAGCCAGTACTGCATCCGGACATTGTTCACACACAGTCTCAAAGGCCGCCTCCGCATCACAAACAGACACAATCTTATACTCCTTCATCAGGATTTGCACAAGATAATTGCACAAATCCTTATTCCTTTCAACCAATACCAAAGAATGTTTCTCTTTTTTCTTATCCGGACGTTTCTGCTCAGAAGTTTTCACTGCCGGCAGCATTCCGGTAACCGACAACAACTCACTATTCCCTGTGGAGAGCTCCGGTACGGATAATATCCCGGAGAATTCAGAAACTCTTTCCGATTGCCGGATGACAATAGGAAAAATTAAAATAAGCACCAGTTTTTGTTCTTCTTTATAAGCAAATTTGATTTTACCTTTATGCAAACAGATTAATTTACGTATAAATAACCAACTCATTGTCTCGGAAGAACCTCCCGAAACGAACCCTTTATAATTTAGAATTTTTTTTTAAGAAACCCGTTATCCTCAGATTCCAGCCTCAACTCCCACTTTTGATTGTTACACGAAGTACTCAGAAGAATTTCGCCACCTCGATCCATACTGTCTGTAAAAGCCATTAACAGGTTTCTAAGAATGGCAGACATCTTATCCTTATCGAGGCATACGGTAGCAAAGGCAGGCTCCTCCGTCCAACGGAGCATAATGTCCTTCTCGCTGATATAATCTCTAATTCGGGCTACTGTCTCTTTCAAGAATATGGATAACTCATAGTCGGCAAGCGACAGACGCCCCGGAGCAGCAGAAACACGACTGATATTTTCCAGCTCAGCCAATAAATTGTTCACTCCCTTTATCTGTTGCAATACGTTACTAACAAGTTCGGAAGATGACTTTTCATAAAGATATTCCAAAGGAACTTTTATCAGTGTAAGTGGCAGACAAAGGTTACGTGTCGTATTCACAAACAACCGTACTTGTTCTCTTGAAAGGTTTCTGTCTTGCCATACGAACCATGAACGTACGGCCAGAGAGCCCAACATAAGTGCCAAAAGACCGTAACAAAGGAAAGCTCCACCTGTCTTCCAAAGGGGTTGACGAATGATGATGTGCATATTTCTTTGCGCAAACGGCCGACCGTTATCAATGGATAACGCCCGCACAGAAAAGATATATTCACCCGGAGGAAGGTTCGAAAAACGAATTCTATTATCTACAGACGGAGCACTCCAATCCGTATGATCGAGTTTCCAACTGTAAGCTATGTCCTGCTTTTCAGTATAGCGAATGGCAGTAGCCGTAAACGAAAAAGTATTTTCATTGTGCTCCAACTGTAACGTAGCTGTACAGTTCAGAGCTTTCTTTAATGGAGAATTCTCCGTTTCGACGGTCACCTCTTTGTCCAAAACCCGAAGTTCGTCCAAGTAAAATCCCAAACAAGCTTTACGCAGCGGTCGAGCCTCTTGTTTATCATACTCAATTGCGCCTTGATAGGTGCCCAAAATGTATCTTCCATTACCTAAGAAAGTACCCGATGTAATCCGAATTCCTTTACTCAGAAACCTGTAATATGAATGTTGTACAAGATCGAGCGAGAAAGCAAACCCATCACTGCTTCCCATTAACCGCCTGCTATCATCCGACCAAACAGCATATACATTACCGGTTCCTAAAGCAGCAACCGTATCCATCTGCTCATGCTCCGGATGATAGACCATTAATCCGTTTCCTTCAGTCCCAATATAAAGACAATCATCGGACTGATGCAAAGCATGAATGTGTAAACCGGACAAGCGTTTTACCTCCACGATACTATCGTTTTCCGGACAATAAAAAAACACCCCTTCATCCGTTCCAATCCAAAAACCGTCTTTATCCTTACGACACAATGCGTTTACTCCCGAAATACGTACATACGGTGTAACCGAATAATTACTTTGCTTTCGGATGAAGAACAAACCGTGTACATAGTTCCCGGCACATATCTCTCCTGGCTTTACTTCACACAATGCAGTATACATCTGACAAGGAAGAGGCGTAACAATCCGGTTCCATAAGCCTGTCGACGGATGAAAACAACTGATACCGTGATCCGTTGCAAACCAGACATCCCCATCCGAATCATGCAGGACCGCATTTACCCGATTGTTGGTCAGTGAATGACTGTCCCCGGACCGTGCCCTGTACCATTTATAATCATCAGGAGATTCCACATCGATCATTGATACGCCTTCCGGATAATCCGCCACCCAGATAAGTTTCTGATCATCTACAAACACGTCAGCAATCCGGTTGGTACGAATTGAATTATCATTCTCAAAATCAGTTTGTATAAAAGATGTAATATCCGGATTAACGATATCCATACGAAATATTCCCTCACCATCTGTAGCTACCAAAACAGTCCGGTCATCCCATATCCTCAGACCACTGACCCGACTATTCAACAATCGGTTCCAAGTACCAACCAATTGCTCCGACTTCATATCCCATACCCCTAATCCTTCCGAATAATCAAACACAACCAATCTTTGGGTATAAGGATGAAAAAGTATTTCATGTATCCGGCTACATCTTTTACCGGACAATTCTCCGGTTTGCCTGTCGACGGCATAATTCTTTATTGTAATTCCGAACAGCCCTTCATCCGAACCTACAAAATACTCTCCCGGAGCCACCTCTACCATACAGGAAATCGTTGCCAGGCTATGATCCACCCGATGAAAAGTATTGGATAGTATTTGATAGGCTATCAACCGGTTTCCGACAGAAAACCAGATATGACTACTGTTATCTACGCAGAGAAAATGAAGGGAAACATCATTCGGAATAACCAGATGATTCCTGCATTCGAATTTATCCAATGATGGATTGTACATCCATAAATATCCATTACGGGTGACTACCCACAACCCATTCCGATTATCTGTAAGCAACCGGCAATTGCCCATATAATAATCCATGGTTCGCCCTTCGGCCGGCAGTTTATAGTGTTTTAGCTTGGTCCCATCAAACCGACTGATTCCGGCATGGTTCATAAACCACATATAACCCAGAGCATCCCTTTGGATCTGATACACTTTACGAGTATTCGTTTCACTTCTTTCTACAATGTGTTTGCAAACGATGGCATGACATAATGAACCATACAACATCATCATGAAGTATATAATATATTTCATTCTATTTGTTTGTTATAATTTAAATGGAGTAGTTTATAAAAAGCAAGAATCAAACAAGAGGTAGCGAGGGGGGGGGAAAAGAAATACTACCTTCTTCACGTCACGTAAGGAGGTGATCGGATTTGTAGCGCTCCTACACGCTTTAAATCCCTCTCAGTTATCGTAGTGGATATTAACAAAATAACAGCAATGAGATGTTCACATAGTTTATTTATTAGTAACAAGACATTGAGAGAGGTGACTTACATGAAAAATCAATCTGATCTACATTAAAACGGGATAATATTCAATTTGTTTTCCAAATATGGTTTCTAATAAAAAAAAGACAGATTAACAGGGGATTTGCCAGAATATGAATTAGGAACAAATATGGGCAGACAATAATTTCCTTAACCGGACTTGGAATCAGATTGTTTTTCATTTGTCGATTCTCTATGACAAATTACTCCGAAGCCAAATGTAGAGTGTTTATTTTAAAAAACAAAATAAATTACCCGGACAAATAATTGGGGATAAAATGAAGTTAATCCAATATATTTCAACAACTTACGTTAGAGAAGAACTTTATAACCCGGACAATTGGGATCTTATTAACCCAAAAAGTCCCCCTGAATTTATAAGTTCAGGAGGACCTTTTTGTCATAAAGTGGAGCTGGAGGGATTCGAACCCTCGTCCAAACGAGGAAATCATAAGCTTTCTACATGCTTATCTTTGCCTAAGTTTTTCGTGCAGGAGCAGAACCAAAGCCATCAATTCCTGCCTTATCCTTTAAAGTTTCATCAGAAGCGCAAGGCCACTTCTGACTATCCCCGATGTAACTGCACCACTGAACCGGAATGCTTCGGAGCAACAGCTTCCGAGTGATGTCTCGTCCTGGCACCTGGTGCCTGGATTAAGCTAATCTACTATGATTCGATTAAGCAGCAAGAGCGTAATTAGTTTCGCCAGATAAAATTTTGATAACTGAGATTAAAGTGCAAATCACCGACGCACTGCATGCTTACCCACCATTTCTGCCCGCTGTCAAAACCAGTCAACCCCTTTTGAAATGAGGAAGTGGTAACCACTTATGTAGGTGCAAAGATAGATAATATTCGTCATATAGAAAGAAAAAGAGGGTGGATTTTAGATATTTTATTCATTCCGGAAAGAAACACAGGAGATTATACTAACTTTGTATTTTCAGAATGTAACAAAGACAACCAACAAAATCTCAAAACAACATCTATTCATTATGGTCAAGAAAATCATTAGTATCTGTGCTGCCGGTATGATTGTAGCCAGTTGCTCCCCCAAAAAGACAACAGCTCAGCCGACAGATCCGTCAACCACTGACAGTGAATTAACAATGCTGGTCGGAACTTACACTTCCGGCAACAGCAAAGGCATCTATACTTTCCGATTCAACGAAGAAACCGGAGAATCGCTCCCACTGAGTGATGCGGAAGTAGCAAACCCTTCATACCTCATTCCATCAGCGGACGGAAAGTTTGTCTACTCCGTCAATGAATTTAGCAAAGACCAGGCCGCAGTCAGCGCCTTTGCCTTCGACAAAGAAAAAGGAACTCTACACTTATTGAATACACAAAAAACAATGGGAGCCGATCCGTGCTATCTGACCACCAACGGAAAGAATATCGTCACAGCCAATTATAGCGGTGGAAGTATTACCGTCTTTCCTATCGGACAAGACGGAGCATTGCTACCCGCCTCAGACGTAATCGAATTTAAAGGTTCCGGTCCGGACAAAGAACGGCAGACGATGCCTCACCTACACTGTGTACGTATTACCCCCGACGGTAAATATTTACTGGCAGACGACTTAGGTACCGATCAGATACATAAATTCAATATCAACCCTAATGCCAATGCCGATAACAAAGAGAAATTCCTCACAAAAGGTACCCCGGAAGCTTTTAAAGTTGCTCCCGGTTCCGGCCCCCGGCATCTGATATTCAATTCAGACGGTAAGTTTGCCTACCTTATTAATGAAATCGGAGGGACGGTAATCGCTTTTCGATATGCTGACGGAATGTTGGACGAAATTCAAACTGTTGCGGCTGACACTGTAAACGCACAGGGAAGCGGTGACATCCACCTTAGCCCGGACGGAAAATATCTCTATGCCAGCAACCGCTTGAAAGCAGACGGAGTGGCTATCTTTAAAGTTGATGAGACCAACGGTACCCTAACCAAGGTAGGTTATCAGTTAACGGGAATCCATCCACGCAACTTTATCATCACTCCCAACGGCAAATACTTATTGGTAGCTTGCCGCGACACCAATGTCATTCAAATATTTGAAAGAGATCAGGCTACCGGATTATTAACTGATATCAAGAAAGATATAAAAGTAGATAAACCTGTTTGCCTGAAATTTGTAGACTGATAGAAAAAGAAGGTAAAGGAGAAACAAACAGTTTTAGTTTTACCCTAGAATAACCGAAAGGAAGACGTTTTTTTATTATTTTTGCATCACTTTATTAACCCTAAGAGATTTCACAAATATGAAAAGACACGTCTTCCTTTTGGTAACCTTGTTTACCATGAGCACTGTTGCAGCTCAACAACAACCAATTATTTCCCCCAAAGACTCTATCCCCTCTGTGATCGAACGCGTCACCGGAAAAGAGAACAAAGGATTTTCCGCTCACATGAATCTCCAATTATATACTTCATGTGCTGCCTCTTTTACTGAAAATGAGTTAGATGAAGTTGCTTTCAAGTTAAACCGGTTTAAGCTGGAAATCATAGGAAATATCAACCGGAAGTTCTCTTACCATTTCCGGCAATCTTTTAATAAATACAGCAACCCCTTTGCTCTGGATAATCTGTCCTCTTCCGTAGAGTATGCTTATCTGACCTATCACCTTTCCGATCGCTTTTCCATCACGGCCGGAAAGCAATTTCTTATGCTGGGAGGCTATGAGTACTATGTCAATCCGATTAAAGTACGTGAATTCAGCGAGTTTAATAATTATGTAAACTGCTTTCTGGCGGGAGTATCTGCCACTTGGAATGTGACTCCGACTCAAGAACTCAATTTTCAGATAGTCAACAACCGTAACGGTGGAGACGCAGATACTTACCTTCACGGCCTGCCGACAGATGTCGAAGCTACCAAAGTACCTCTGATATCGACCATTAACTGGAACAGTTATTATCTGGACAAAGCCATTCAGTTGAGATACGCCGCTTCATGGGGACAGCAGGCCAAAGGAAGAAATATAATGTATATTACCGCAGGCAATGTTTACGAAAAAGGTCCATGGATCGCTTATATGGATTTCATGTACTCCCGACAAGGAATAGATAATAAAGGCATTATCAGCGCCTTACCTCGCATAGACTTGGAAAACCCGCAGACAGCCCAACATACCGAGTATTTTACCACGATTGCCAATGTAGACTACCGCTTCCACCCTAATTGGAATGCTTACCTGAAAGGTATTTACGAATCCGGAAAAATTTATAAAGCTAACGGTATCTTTGAAAAAGGTACCTATCGCCGGACATGGTGCGGACAAGTTTGTGTGGAATACTATCCAATGAGGAACAGCGAACTATTGATCTTCTTGCACTATCAATACAAACGGAATAAACTATTGAAACCCGTCCGCAATTTAGATGCTATAGACCCGAATACGCAGCGGATCTCGCTAGGGCTGGTATATTCCATACCGGTTTTTTAATCCCGGGCAGCTCATATAGGAAAGGCGAAAGAGTTTTGTATTTAGGAAGGACTTTTTCGCTTTTCAAAGCTTTAACAACAATTCCCTTACCTTTCTTCGTACATTGCAAATAATCAGTACGCAAGGTTCCCTTCTTCATATCAAAAATAAGACCGGGATTAAAGTGTTGTCCGTTAATCCGCGTCTCAAAATGCAGATGCTCGGTAGTAGCCCGTCCGGTACGTCCGGTCAGGCCAATAGCCATTCCGGCTTTCACCACATCCCCACTCTTTACCAGATTCTTCACATTATGACTATATACCGTCTCCAGCCCATTGGGATGTCGTATCACAATCACATTGCCATACGCACCATAAGGTTTAGCCATACGTACCACCCCGTCAAAAGCTGCACGAATCGTATCGCGGGCACAAGTTTTTATGTCGTCACCGCTATGGCCTCCACGTGTTCCATAGCCCGAAATGACTTTGCCTCCCGGCAAAGGGAAAGAGTAATTCCGTGACAGGGACTTCAGATCCAGCATGACACAATTCTCCTTGGAAAAAAGTCCCGGTGTAGCCACCCGGACATGATTGACCTCCATATCCGAAAATTTGTTCTGTGCCCTGCCCGATATGTTGGCACACAAAAAGCATACAGATAAAATCAGTAAAGTGAATATGTTTTTCATGGGGATATCCGTTATTCAAAGTAAGTAATTATTCCTCCGTCCGAGTCAGCGTATTTTTTCAATAAAGTTTGTATCATTTCGGCAGCTTCCTGCAGTCCTTCTTTACCATTATAGCCATTAACGATAGCCAATATATGTGTTGTTTCCAGCCCCATCTTTGTCCGTTCGTTATCACTGGTCGGAGTCCCTATCCCCCCCACAGCATCCCGGTACACCGGCAGCCCCTCGATATTCAGCACACCACGCCCGATCCCTTCGAAAGGCTCATTGATCTTACCGATCCCCAGTTCCAGGCCAGTGCCCGCTATCTTATCAGTATCAAAACCACCTATCGAATGTCCGGTCCGGAGAGAAACCAGATTAATCAAATCGACCAAAGTATCAATCTGATACAAAGCAATCCCCCGCATCAATCTGCGACGTAACGCTTCGGCCGACGGCCGATATCTCCCGGGATCTTTCCCGCAGCGTTTGTAGGCTTCACGTGTGGCAGCTATCACAGGTTGTTTTTTAATATCTTCCAACCGGGTTGTTGCAGTGAGCATTTCTGTGAAAGATTGAATCTCCTCCCAAAGCCCTTCACAATAAGAAGTGTTTTTCACTTCAGCATATATAGCAGCCCCTGCAAAAACAGGACATGCTTCTTTTAACTCTTTCGATACAATAATGGTATACATAATAAATCAAAATTTTATCTATCAGCTATTTATCATAATGCCCGACAAAATACGTCCGGACTTTATGCCCAATCTTCGCGCTGAAAAGAAATCCTCATGCCGGATGTAAGTACAAATATCCGCTATTTCAATTTGTACTCCCGGTACTCCAAAATCCAAAAGCTGTTGCCGGTTGGCTTCCCATAAGTCAATATGGTACTTATGTGTAACCGAATGCCTGAAAGAGATACGCGACATATCAAAACCATTCAAACGAAAAGCTTCATAAACTTCATCCCCCACCTCGAATGATTGCAGAGAGATACCCGGACCGATACATGCGATTACATCTTGTCCTTCCGTTCCAAAAACAGCCCGCATCTTCTCAAGCGTATGTCCAACAATATACTCCACTGTCCCCCTCCACCCGGCATGCACAGCCGCTACAGCATGATGTACTCTATCATATAACAATACCGGAATACAGTCTGCCGTGGAAATGCAAATGCAGCATCCCGGCTCAGTGGTAATCAACGCATCAATCCCGTTTAGCATTTCCTGTTGCTGCTGCCCAGAAGCTCCAAGAAATTTTTCATCGACCGGAAGTATTTTCGTTCCGTGTGTCTGAAAAGGAATAATCAAATGCCTAGGAGCTTGCGATAGTGATTGAAACAACAACGTCTGATTCTTCTCTACCCTTTCAAGTTCATCTCCCGAAAAAGGTGAACAATTAAAAGAAGCATACGCCCCCTCACTATAACCGCCGTGACGGGTCGTTACAAAATGAGAAATGTTGAGGTATGCGCCCAACAGCCCATACCCCAACATTTTTCTATCGTCAGTGAGTGAAATCATTTATCTTCCCAATCCTCTTCTTCGTATTCGTAATCCAAATCGTCCTCATCACCATCATCCTCATATTCATAGTCGAGTTCTTCATCCTCACCCATATCTTTGAGTTCCTGCTGCAATCGGCTGACATCCTTCGGACGATGCACAATAGCTTCTATTTTATTGCTTTCCTTATTCAACTCCGTCCATAAAATGTCCTTCAGCACCGAGATGCCCAAACCGGATACAGATGAAATGAATACATGAGGAATTCCCTCCGGCAATGTCGGTTCTATTTCATCCATCAACTCCTGATCCAGCATATCACTCTTAGTGATGGCAAGTACCCGTTGTTTATCCAGCATTTCAGGATTAAATGTTTTCAGTTCGTTTAGCAGCACTTCATAATCTTTACGGATATCATCGCTATCCGCCGGTATCATGAAAAGTAACAAAGAGTTGCGCTCAATGTGACGCAAGAAACGCAATCCCAATCCCTTACCTTCACTGGCACCTTCGATAATTCCCGGAATATCAGCCATTACAAACGACTGTCCGTCACGATAAGATACAATACCCAGGTTAGGCTCCAATGTTGTAAACGGATAATCGGCAATCTTTGGTTTTGCAGCAGAAATAGCAGATAACAAGGTAGACTTACCTGCATTTGGGAAACCTACCAGACCTACATCAGCCAGCAATTTCAATTCAAGGATTACAGTCATCTCCTGCATCGGTTCGCCCGGCTGGGCAAAACGGGGAGCCTGACGGGTAGCCGTCTTGAAGTGCCAGTTTCCCAATCCGCCACGTCCGCCTTTTAAGAGAATGACCTCTTGTCCGTGTTCTGTTACATCACATACATATTCACCTGTTTCGGCATTGTAAACCACCGTACCACAGGGAACTTCAATAATCTTATCCGCTCCGTCTTTACCGAAACTACGGTTCTTACTGCCCGACTCCCCATGACCAGCCATTGCATGACGATCATATCTCAAGTGAAGCAATGTCCAGTAATTCCGGTTACCACGCAGGATAACATGGCCTCCTCTTCCGCCATCTCCTCCATCAGGTCCACCGTTAGGAGTATATTTTTCTCGCCTCATGTGCGTAGAGCCTCTTCCGCCTTTACCCGAGCGGCAGTATATCTTTACGTAATCAACAAAATTCGATTCAGCCATAACCAATTATTTTTTCGATGTAATCATGTGCCAATATGTCCATTGGCTATAAATAGCGCATGGAGCATATCAGCACACATATTTTATAATTATAATGTATCTACCGCTTTACAAATATCTTCGAAGATACCTTCCATGGTTCCAAGACCATTGATATGCTGGTATTTGCCTTCGCCTTTATAATATTCTTTCAACGGTGAAGTCTGTGTATTATATACAACCAAACGTTTTTTGATGGTCTCTTCATTATCATCTGCACGGCCCGATTCCTTACCACGTTTAATCAGACGAGTCATCAGTTCTTCTTCCGGAACATCCAGATCCAACATCACAGAGATGTCCTGACCACGTTCTTTCAACATCACTTTCAACGCCTCAGCCTGTGGAATAGTTCTTGGGAAACCGTCAAAAATAACCCCTTTGCTATCTTTGAAACTATCAAACACACTTGCCAGAATGTCTACCATCAATTCATCCGGAATCAACTGTCCCTGATCAATGTAGCCTTTAGCTGTTTTACCCAGTTCTGTGCCGTTTTTAATTTCTGCACGCAATACATCTCCTGTTGAAATGTGATTAATTCCGTATTTCTCAACAATACGTTCGCTTTGTGTTCCCTTTCCTGAACCGGGAGCACCGAAAATTACAATGTTCAGCATCTTGTTAATTTATAATTCTACATTTTACCATTACTGGTATACCTATTATTTTATGTTAGTCTACAACTGTATAAATATCCGGATAGTTACGGCCGAAACCATCATAATCGAGACCATATCCTACAATGAAATCATTGGGAATATTCATTGCCACATATTCAATATTCAAGTCCACCTTCAGTTTATCCGGTTTCACCAGCAACGAAGCAATATGAATTTCTTTTGGTCCGCGTGTTCCCAATGTTTCCAGCAGACGCTGCATAGTCAGTCCCGTATCCACAATATCTTCTACAATAACGATCGTACGTCCCGCTATGTCTTCATTAATACCGATCACTTCCTTAATGGAACCGGTAGATGATACTCCCTGATAAGAAGCCAGCTTCACAAAAGAGATCTCGCAAGGGATCGTAATGTGTTTCAGCAAGTCGGCAGTAAACATAAACGAGCCATTCAACACACTGAGGAACAACGGGTTCTTACCTGCCAAATCACGATTAATTTCGTTCGCCACGCGAATCACTTCTTTCTGAATCTCTTGTTCCCTGATAGAAACAGTGAATAGTTTATCTTTTATCTGAATGGTATCCATAACCGGTTATTTTAAAAAAGTTGGTTGCAAAAATACGATTTTTATTCCACTCCTTACACCATCTCCTGCAAATTCTTTAAGAGAAGTCACAGAATCCCTCCGATATGCAAGGTGTGAAAAGCCATTCGGAAGTTGAACTAATAATTTTAATGGAATTAGTACCAACCGGCATCCGTCTTTTACCTATTTTTAGGTATTTCACACTCTTTAAGGACCCTCTATCTTTGCTGTCTCAAAAACAAAGATTATGATGAAAGTAAAATTAGCATTACTACTTACTCTTATAGGAACACTTCCTTTAGCAGCACAGAATGTACGGCAAGAACAGGACACAGTCTCTTATATGAACGATGATCCTTTCAATCTTGAACAAATTGTGGTTACGGCAACCCGAACAGAAAAGAAGATTAAGAACACACCGGTCATCACTCAGATAATCACCTCTAAGCAAATAGAAGAAAGAGGAACCGGTAACATTCAGGACCTTCTGACTCAAGAGGTTCCCGGACTTAACTTTCAGGAGGTTGGCTATGGAACCAGCATCGATATACAGGGATTAGGTTCCAAACACATCCTTTTCCTGATAGACGGCGAACGTATAGCGGGCGAAAACGGTGGCAACATCGACTATTCGCGAATCAATCTTTATAATATCGACCATATCGAAATAGTCAAAGGAGCTTCTTCGGCCCTCTATGGTTCTCAAGCGATGGGCGGAGTTATCAACATCATTACGCGTAAAGCCAAAAAGAAATTCGAGGCTTCCGCAGGCATACGCTATGCAGGAAGAAACCAGCAAAACTATAAAGATACTCCCAAAGATCATTCGCAATACAAATATCGGATTCATTTGGATAAACCCAATCTGAACACCAATCTGTCTCTTGGATTGAACCTGGGCAAGTTCACCATGAACACCGACGTACTTTACAAAAGTTTCGATGGATACCAATTATTCGATAAAAAACCTCTCGTGAAATATTTTCCGGCCTATAACACCACAATTACCGAAGAACTCAGTAAAACCCCGACCAGTATATCGGGATACGAAGACGTACAAGTAGCCCATAAAATGGACTATCGTTTCAGCAAACGGCTCAAAGTCCAGTTAAAAGGAAGCTATTATATGCTGAACAAATATGATTTTCAAGCAGATAATATATTCGAGAAATCAGAGGACTATACCTATGGCGGAAGCATAGATTACACGATTTCCGACAAATCCTCTTTGGTAGCCTCTGTTCATACCGATCACTACAACCGATATGATAAATACGAACTGAAGAGCGGTCGTCGTCTCGAATATAAAAACAATATTATCCAGCCCCGTATCGTATATAGCACTACGGCGCTCGATAAACAGACCATTACGGGAGGATTGGAATATTACAGAGAATCATTATTCAGTGATAAATTTGAAACCGGTGTGAAAGAAAACAAAAGCCAATGGTATGCCACCGCTTTCCTCCAGGATGACTGGAGCATCAACAAGCAATTCTCCGTAATAGCGGGACTCCGCTGCGACTATCACGAGAAATACGGTACCAACCTCACTCCCAAAGCTTCCGTGATGTATAAGATCTTTCCATTCACTGTCCGCTTTAACTATGCACGCGGCTACCGTTCACCCAGCATTAAAGAGTTGTACATGAACTGGGACCATCTGGGCATGTTCTGGATATATGGCAACAGTAAACTGAAACCCGAAACCAACAATTATATCTCTCTTTCGGGAGAATATGTGAACAGTTGGATCAATATCAATGCCAACGTTTATAGCAACTGGTTCCGAAACAAAATAGAAGGAATGTGGAGCAATGACCAAACGGAACTCCATTATATCAATATAGGAAAAAGCCGCCTGGCAGGAGTAGAGACCATGTGCAAAATACAAATAAACAGACATATCAATGTGCATGGAGCATACAATTATCTGTACACAAGCAAAGATGCTGATGGAGTCCGGTTGAGCTCTTCCAGTCCACATTCCGGTAATATTCGTGCTGAATATAACACACGCATCCCACGCTATGCCACCGTTGTCAACCTGTCCGGCAATATTATGGGGAAAAAGAAATTCGATGTGTTGGATGAACTGGAAATAGACGGAAAGAAGGTAGAAGCCTACTATCAGGCTAAAGTAAACCCTTATTGTCTTTGGGATCTGACAGTATCTCAATATATCATGCAGAATCTGAGAATCACAGCAGGAATAACCAATTTATTCGATTATACTTCAGATCGAGTGACTTTCAATACTTCCACTTCACCGGGAAGAAACTATTTTATCGCATGTAATTATACACTTTAATTAAACTAAAACAATAATGAACAACAAAAACAAATTCAGATTCGCCATTCTATTATTTGGCGTACTTTCAGCGTTTATCATCACCGCTTGCTCAGACAACAATAGTCCCGACGACCCTTCACAAGGAGAAAACACGTTGCCGGTAAAACAAGTAAGCCTGAGTCGGAAAACAGCATACGGAAACGACTGGATCTATTATTCACTTGAAAAAGGAAAAGAAGTAAGCGTCAGTGAAGAATCCCATGCCGAAAATACAGACTGGGACATCGCATTCAATCGTTACAATGTGCGTACCAACAGCGGTGCATCCGGCAAAGGAAAAGGTGGAGCATTACTCACTAACATTAAAGATTTGGCAGCCTGTACGACAGTTCCGCAGGGAACATTTACTGTCGACGCAGCCTATACCATCACTGCTCCCGGCACAGGTTTCCCTCCTCCTACCATGGAGTCCACCGCTAATGAGGTTCTCTGTAAAGCAATCACTTTTGCCGGCCCTCCTCCCACTTACACCCCAAGCGATTACGTATTTATCGTTCGCACAGCCAGTGGGAAATATGCCAAGTTGAAAGCCAAGAGTTTTTATGATGACGAAGGCAAAAGCGGTATTTATTCATTTGAATATGCCATTCAGCCGGATGGCAGTACAAATTTAAACTAAGCAAAAATCTCTAATGAAAAATTTCTGGAAGAAATACCATAAATGGGTAGGTTTATTCTTTAGCTTTTTTATCCTGATGTTCTGCTTTTCCGGTATTGTACTCAATCATCGTACACTCTTTTCAAAAGCTGAAGTCAGCAGAAACTGGATGCCGGAAAGCTATCACTACAAAAATTGGAATAATGGAATCATAAAGGGAACACTACGCCTACCCGATGGGAAAATTCTGGCATATGGTAATGCAGGAGTCTGGAAAACAGACTCCTGCTTTGCTACATTTGCCGATTTCAACCGAGGTCTGGCCGAAGGAATCGACAATCGTAAAATAAGTAATATCGTCCGTGTAGCCAATAACGATATCTGGTGTGCCGGATTATATTCTATCTATCTCCTGAACCATGACAGTTGGAAAGAATATCCGATAGCCGGCAATGACGAACGAATCTCAGATATCACTCAACGTGGGGATACCTTAGTCATATTGACACGTTCTTATCTTTATACGAGTGTTTCTCCTTATGACGAATTCCGGAAAACAGAATTGAAAACACCGGAAAACTATTCCCCAAAGACCTCTTTGTTCCGGACCATCTGGCTGCTGCATAGCGGAGAGTTATTCGGTACCCCCGGCAAACTGGCAGTCGATTTTCTGGGAGTAGTATTAATCGTTCTCAGTGCTACAGGAATCATATACACCCTTCTTCCCCCATTCATTCGCCGGAGACACAGAAAAAGGCTTCCTGTCAAGACACAGGCAAAGGCTCTGAAAACTTCACTGAACTGGCACAATAAATTGGGTACATGGTTGATCGGACTGACCCTATTGCTATCTGTCACAGGCATGTGTCTGCGACCTCCATTAATGATACCTTTTGTTCTGGTCAATACCCGGCCTGTCCCCGGGAGTACACTCGATTCGGATAATCCCTGGCACGACAAGCTTCGCAGTATTCGTTGGGACGCATCCCGGAATGTCTGGCTGTTATCTTCGTCAATGGGATTCTACCGGATAAACGATTTACAACTTCCACCGGTTAAGTTAAAACAAACTCCACCGGTAAGCCCTATGGGAGTAAATGTATTTCATCCCCAAAGTCCGGACGAATGGCTGATCGGATCTTTCAGTGGCCTCTTCGTCTGGAATCCTTCCACCGGCACCGTCCTCGATTATTATACGGGACAACCTCCTGCAGCCGTTCACGGACGACCACTCGGCGGCAGTCTCGTCAACGGATTCACTGACGATTTAGTTACCCGTGAAGTAATCTTCGAATACGACAACGGAGCACGCAATAAAGAGAACAATTTAGTATTACCGGCAATGCCGGACCTTATAAAACAGCAACCCATGTCGTTATGGAATTTCTGTTTGGAACTTCATGTCGGTCGTTGTTATTCTCCATTCTTAGGTGTTTTTTCAGATCTATTCGTTTTTATTTCCGGACTTCTGCTAACGTTAATCCTCATTTCGGGATATATCGTATATAAAAGACACCATAAACGAAGCAAAAAAATAAGGATGCATTAATGCATCCTTATTTTTTTGCTTATAGAACCCCCAAAAGCTAGTTATAGTTTTTAGAAGGAATTATCAGACGCATTCTCCAACTATAACAGCCATAACTAAAATGGTTATAAATGCGAACCAATAGTTGAACACCTTTTCGTTTATCAAACGAAAGCATTCAATTTATTGTACAAAAATTTTAAATTATTCATGTCTCTATAGTGAGATCATCAAACGACTTATTATATTTTTACTCTTCCCTTTTTTATGTGAAAGAAATAAGAACAGAGATATAAAACAGAAGAATCTTCCAGCAGGTTTTATTCATATGATATCTCCTGTCGGAAGATTTATTTTATCAGATACACCGATGAAATGGGAATTATCCTGTATATTTGTGATTGAATAATTAAATGGAAAAAACTATGGCTAAGCTTTATCCTATCGGTATACAGAATTTTGAGAAAATCCGTATTGATAATTATCTTTACTTGGATAAGACTGCTCTCATTTATCAATTGGTAAAAACAGGTTCTTACTACTTTTTGAGCCGTCCCCGTCGTTTTGGAAAGAGCTTGCTTATTTCTACGCTTGAAGCCTATTTTCAAGGGAAAAAAGAACTTTTTCAAGGGTTGGCTATAGAAAATCTTGAAAAAGATTGGATAGAATACCCTGTGTTGCATTTAGATTTGAATGCCCGGAAGTACGACAATGAAGAGGCCCTATTGCAAGAGCTGAATAAGTATCTGGAAAAATGGGAACAGAAATATGATTCTCCTTATTCGGATCGTGCACCGGAAGAACGCTTTTATTGGATTATTCAGAAGGCATTTGAGAAAACAGGACAACGTGTTGTTATTCTTGTCGATGAATATGACAAACCAATGTTACAGGCTATCGGTAATGAGGATTTGCAAGATGCCTACCGTAACACATTAAAGGCTTTTTATGGTGTACTGAAAAGCTTGGATGGTTATATCCGTTTCGCTCTCCTGACAGGTGTTACCAAGTTTGGGAAGATCAGTGTATTCAGTGATTTAAATAATTTGAATGATATATCTATGGATGGTAGATATGTTGCATTATGTGGAATAATCCAAGACGAGCTTCATTCTTATTTTGATAAGGATATAAAACAGTTGGCTCAAAAGCAAAAAATAAGTATTAACGAAACCTACCATGAATTGAAAGAGCGTTATGACGGCTATCATTTCACAGAGGATAGTATTGGAATTTACAATCCTTTTAGCCTTCTTAATACTTTCGATAAAATGAAGTTCGGTAACTATTGGTTTGAAACAGGTACTCCTTCCTATCTGGTGACACTACTTAAACGTGACCACTATGATCTACATCGTATGTCTCAAGAAGAGACTGATGCAGATGCATTAAATAGCCTTGATTCTACATCGTGTAATCCGATTCCTGTAATCTATCAAAGTGGCTATTTGACAATTAAAGGCTATAATAAAGAGTTCGGGATATATCGATTAGGGTTTCCTAACAAAGAGGTAGAAGAAGGATTTATTAAATATTTATTGCCTTTTTACGCGCATGTTGATAGTGTTGAGTCGACTTTTCAAATTATGAAATTTGTGGATGAAGTAAAGAGAGGTGATTATGATGCTTTCCTTCATCGCCTACAAGGGTTCTTTGCCGATACTCCTTATGAACTAGTACGCGATTTGGAGTTACATTATCAGAATGTACTTTTTATTGTATACAAGTTACTTGGTTTCTATGTACAGGCAGAATACCATACATCAAATGGGCGAATTGACATGGTATTGAAAACCAATACATATATCTATGTAATGGAATTTAAGTTTGATGGAACGGCAGAGGAAGCTTTAAAACAAATTGAAGAAAAAAAGTATACTGCCCCTTTTTTAAATGACTCGAGACAGTTGATAAAAATAGGAATCAACTTTAGTTCGAAAACAAGAAATATAGATAGTTGGAAAGTGAAATAGCACATTAGTATATCGCAACACACTAATACACAACAAGTTGTAAGTATACAATTACTTTCCTCCTATTAAAAGCCAGCAATTTAACATCACTGACGATTTCAAATTTAACATTTAAATTGCCTATTATTCCAAAAACGCTTCCGGAACGTATGTTGAACAGTCCTTATGTCCATTCATGATTTCATGGAAAACATGTATCAGATAATCGCTGACTTCCAGACCATGCATTTTGGTTGTTCCCATTACGGTAAGATATGTACATATACAAAAGTCCAATCTGTTCTACAAACCACGCGGCGTCAAGATCCTTACTTATTTCTTCGGCATATTTGAACTTCGCCCGCACATACGCCCAACAAAAAAATAGATATTGTCCGGATTCGTGCATATATTCATCCTCATAATCAACAACGTCAAAACGGGTGCACTCAATATAGCTGATGCGATTGAACTCTTCGACACGCAAACCACTGATTTCATCAGTAAAGATACAAATGATATCTTGAAGACGGGTTACTTGAAACTGCAAGGATTCATTACGTTTCTCGGAAGCCTCCAGTGAGAATTTCAGCAAAGAATAGGACTCCTTGAATTGATTGACGGCAGTGGTCAAACTATTGATCTTATCTATATAATCTTCATGTTTCATTTCATATAGCTGAATATAAAAAATCGGCTGAAACATTTAGAATATTCCAGCCGATTCTCTTTGCAATGAATATTACAGTTTCACTACATCTTCCTAATCGTATCCACCACTCTCCTGATATCCTCATCTGTCAGTGTAGGTCCCGAAGGCAGACACAGGCCGATATCGAACAACCTCTCACTCGTACCATTCCCATAGAACGGAGCATCCGTGAACACAGGCTGAAGATGCATCGGC